>OJMJ01000983.1_pt1 | contig 12838 bp, 5 predicted proteins | sample 1597181 | NCBI WGS metagenome assembly OJMJ01 (sample SAMEA2452126, study PRJEB22498) | human gut metagenome | biome: human feces; feature: human gut; material: feces | place: Australia | collected 2012
GGCTTTCTTCTCACCTGTGATTTTGTACTGTGTGTCACATAAGTTTGCCATAATCATTTGTTTTTAAGTTTTGTTACTTCCCTCTTATAGCTACAGCTACTTGGGGATTTGATAAAATTTTGTTGCCTCAAAAGGTTTCATGTACCTGCATGCAAGGTTTCATGGTAAAATACAACCTCAGTGTCAACCGAGGTGGAGATTTTTCCGATGAACCGCAAGACACAGACCTTGCAAGGCAGAAGACATGAGAAGTACCTTTGCAACACAATTATTATCTACAAGTCCCCAAGTATGCAGCGAAAAGAAAGGTGGTCAGTGTAAAGATGGAATATCAACCGTACACCAGAACGATTGCAGCCAAAAGAGAAAGTTGCACACAAGCATTATGTGCAGCTTTTTCTTTTGGCTGTAACCTTACAAATGGCAATCTGGTTTATATGGAATTGTTCACTTTACGTGGTTAGTCTTATATATAGGCTAAACCGAAGTAAAGTATATATGTGAAGTGATTTTTGTAAATGTGGGGATGAGGGGGTAAAATGGGATGATTGCAGTGAAAAGAGAAAGGTACGCACAAGCATTATGCGCATATTCTCTTTTGGCTGCGACTCTACAAATGGCAGTATGGTTTATGTGGAATAGTTCACTTTACGGGTTAGCCTTTATATATAGGCTAAACCAAAGTAAAGTATATATGGAGAAATTTATGTACCTTTGCAACAGTATGGCAAGTGAAGCATAGATATGAAATTGCATTGTTATTGTCGTAAACCAAGAGGATTCTTGGAATCTATCTATCTCTCTTTTTGCCAGCATGAAAATATCAATGATTCCGTCAATTGTAAATCATTTGGGATTGTTTGAAGGTAGTATACGGTTGAAATAGACTGATGAATTTTTCAGCTAAGCCTTAAAATGCAACCAACAGAAACCAAAGAAACAATAGGAAACAAGGAAAATGCGAAAATGTTGTTTCTCTGACATTTTGTTTCTGTATTGTTTCTTAAAAAAGACATATATTTATATATCAACTGGTTTTCAAGGGGTTACAAAACTATAGTATAGACTTGCGGAATTAAGAACATAATGAAAATACTTAAATCATATATACTATTTATATTGTTGCTGTTGGCAACTGTTCTTCCTGCACATGGGCATATTTCCAGAAATATGTTCATGATTTCCAACCTCAATACAGATAATGGACTGTCCAGTTCTCGTGTCTATTCTATTGTTGAGGCAGAGGATGGTGCTATGTGGATAAGTACTAAACGAGGGGTTGACAGATATAACGGGCAATTGGTTTCTAATTATACATTGGCTACAGAAATGCAATATAGTGATGCCTGTGGCAGAAATATCAAATTGACCCAAGATCATCATCGGCAGATATATGCCTACGACAACAAGGGAAAAGTATATATATATAATAAGGTGAAAGATACGTTCGTCTTGAGATGTAATCTTCTGAATATTCTAGGCGGAAGCATTGTATTGAACGAATTGTTGGTAGATGAAAAGGGCAACTTCTGGTTGGCTATGGATAAAGGTCTTTACTGCTTGTCAGCTTCTGCTGACGGGAAGGAAATCGTTCGCGAGAAAGCTAAAGGTAGATTTATATTAAAAAATACCTATATTAATCATATCCAGTTTGTTGGTCAGAGACTCTTGATAGGAACTTCCAAAGATGTATATTGCTATTCGGTAGCTACACAGAAAATAGCAAAAAAAATAAGCGGTAGCTCTGTGGTTTCTTCTTATCATGATGTAGAGGGGCATAATGTTTGGTTGGGTACTTTTCATGAAGGAGTGAAGGTGGTGGATGATAGAACTTGGAAGCCGATCAATTCTATAGCTTTCCATTCTTTACAGAACATTCCGCAGATTCCAGTACGTTCGATTATTTCATTTGATCATCAAACCATTCTGATGGCTGTAGATGGAGCAGGAATCTATGCTTATGATAAGCTGAATAAACAAACCAAGCTCTTACTGAATACAGATGGACGTCCTGGTAACGTGTTGAAGGGTAATGGTTTATATACTTTGTGCCGCGACCGCTTTGGAGATTTATGGGCAGGTTCTTATTCGGGAGGAGTAGATTTAGCCATTCCGATGGAACATACTCTAGAATATATTACGCATGAGTATCTTAACAATCAATCGCTGATAGATAATTGTGTGAACGATGTATTCCAAAGCCGCGATGGAAAAATATGGTATGCTACTGATAAAGGAGTAAGTGTTTATGATTCGCAGACTCATTCCTGGCATCATGGACTATATAATAAGGTGGCACTTACGATTTGTCAGACTGTTGATGGAAGGATTCTGGTAGGTACTTATGGCAATGGTGTATATCAGGTGAACAGTGATGGAACCAGTATGCCTGCTTATTCTGTTAGTAATGGAAAGTTGAAGAGTGACTATGTATACAGTCTTTTTACTGATAGCGAAGGCAATCTCTGGATAGGCTGTTTAGATGGTGATATGGCCTGTTTTCCCTCAGGAAAGAATATTTCCAGAGGAGTGGGGAAGACTGCTTTCTATCTGCCTGTCAACGAGGTACAATGCATTACCGAATCAGAGGATAAGCGCAGTATCGCAGTAGGAACTTCGCATGGTTGCTATCTGATAGATAAGCAGAATCCTATGCACCCACGCCGTTTTTTTTATCCAGGACAATATCCTGATAAAGACATAAATTTGTTTGTCAACAGTATGGTTTATCAGAATTCCCGTCATGTCTGGATAGGTACGGATGGTGGTGGACTTTATGATTATGACCTGACGACTAATAAGTTTAGAAACTATACTACCAAGGAGTCATTACCGTCTAATGCGGTTTACGGACTTATCAATGGAAAGAATGGCAAGTTGTGGTTGAGCACAGATAAGGGGTTGGCCTTCATCTATCAGGGGAAGATGGTAAATCTCAACTTCTTCAAGGGATTGGAACGTGAGTATAATCGTATGTCTGTGGCGTGTACTTCAGATGGCAGGATGCTTTTTGGCAGTAATGATGGCGTAGTGGCTTTGGCTCCGATGTTTGCCAAAGGATTGAATTATGCCGCTCCGCTTCGTATCCATAGTGTTGAGGTGGAAGGCGTAGAGCGTACCGACCAATGGAATGAAACCCTCTTTGAGATGTTACATGAAGGCACCTTGCAACTTCACCATCATGAGAATACGCTGATTGTTTCTTTCGAGAGCATCAATTATCAATATCAGCATGACATCCAATATCAATATTATTTGGAAGGATATGATCGTAACTGGAGTAAACCTTCTTCTTATCAGTTGGCACGATTTGTCAATTTACCTTCGGGCAGCTATGTGCTTCATGTAAAGGCTATCTGCAGAAGTAATGGTAGGGAATTGGGAGCAACATCCCTAAACATTTCTATCGCTCAACCTTGGTGGAACACCTGGTGGGCATGGATTGTCTATCTCTGTATTCTGACAGCCATCTTATATTTTGCATGGCAGTATTATAAAGAACGATTGCAGCGCAGGTATTATGACGAGAAAATTAATTTCTTCGTCAATACAGCTCATAACATCCGTACTCCTTTAAGTCTGGTGTTGGCTCCTCTTGTTGATCTGTCTAAAGATTCTCACTTGAGTGAGAAGAGTCGTGGTTTTTTGGATATGGCGCAGCGCAACGGCAATAAACTGTTAAAGATGGTAACAGAATTGCTTGACTTCCAAAAGGTCGAGCAGTCGGCCGAACTGGTTCGTCTGCAAGATGTAGAATTGCCTATGTTCTTACGCTTGCAGGTGGAAAAATTTATAGTGGCAGCTCAGGAGAAGCATATTCATCTGAGTCTTGAAGCTTGTCCGCAGCATCTGGTTCATACAGATGTCAAGATGATGGATTTGATATTAGAAAATCTTCTTTCGAATGCTATCAAATATACGCCTGAAGGTGGAAAGGTTACATTATCGGCTTCCATCGAAGGGAAGACTGCGCAGATTCTGGTGAGTGATACGGGTATTGGTATTCCGAAAGCAGAAATTAAGAATATCTTCAAGAGTTTCTTCCGAGCTTCAAATGCCGTGAATTCGCAAGAAATGGGAAGCGGATTGGGACTGATGCTTACACGAAAGCTTGTAGAGAAATTAGGAGGAAAGCTTAGTTTCGTAAGTGAGGAAGGAAAGGGTACTACTTTCTGTGTGAAGTTGCCATTAGGTAATGTAACAGATTCTTCTGTTTGGCTTGTTGAGGAAAAGAAAAAAGTTGCAAATGAATCTTCTTTATCTGAAGACAAGCATGATGAAACTTGCCAAACTGTGTCTTCTGCAGTTCTGCAGGATGCTGGTGTTTCAAAGGATACACTTCTTTTTGTCGATGACAATGAAGATCTTTGCAAATATATCAGAATGACTTTTGGTGATTCTTATCAAGTAGTTGATGTGGAAAGTGCAGAGGCTGCCTTGAAATATTTGAAAGAGGGCGGTGTGTGTGATATAGTTGTTTCAGATGTCATGATGCCGGGAATGCACGGAGATGAGCTCTGTCGCAGCATCAAGGAAAACAAGGAAACATCATGGCTGCCAGTTATCCTGCTGACTGCTAAGGCTGGTCGTGACTTTATGATAGAAGGGCTTGGACTTGGTGCTGATGACTATATCGCCAAGCCATTCGATACTGCTATTCTTGCGAGTAAGATTGCCAGTATTTTGAAGAATCGTCGCCGGTTGAGTCAGTACTATATGGACAGAAGCCTTGCTCTTGTTAGAGGAGAGATGGCTTCTGAGCAGATTGTTGGTTCTGATTCTTCCTATGAACTTTTGGAACCTACTGGGGTTTCTGAAGAGAAAAAGGATCATGCTGCCTCGAATAAGCAAGACCAGGCTTTTGTAGATAAAGCTACCCATTTGGTGTTGACCAATCTGAGCGACACCGACTTTAATATCGACCGACTCTGTAGAGAGATGGCGATGAGCAGAACGCTTTTCTATGGTAGGCTGAAGACTCTTACGGGGCAAAATCCGCAGGATTTTATCCGTTTGATACGTCTGGAGCAGGCTGCAATCTTTCTGAAACAAGGGGATAGTGTGCTGGATGTCTCTGTGAAAGCCGGTTTTTTAAATGTGAAGTACTTTAGTACAGTATTTAAAAAGCACTTTGGGGTTTTTCCCAGTAAGTATCTGTAAATCAGCGTTTTTAATTTCAAAGAAAAGGTTTCGGTTTAGACGATATGTCTGAATTGAAACCTTTTTTGTTTGTTATCTAACCCGCTTGGGGGTCCTTTTCTCTATCTTTGCAGCCGGAATCTGTTACGCAATCAAACAGTTTTTTTTAAAAACGAAACAATGACAATTTACACATAAACAATAACAATTTACTCATAGAATATACACATAGAAATGAAAATGAAAAGGAGCTTTTTGACATTTAGTCTCTTTTTATTAGGCATCTTCACATGTTTATCATGCGAAGCAAACACGTTGCAGAAGGACTCATCCAAAGGTTCTGATGGCGTATGCGAATCCATGCCTACTGCCCAGCAATGGAATAAAGACATTGTGGGGTGGAATCTTGGCAACGAATTTGAGTGTTCTGCCCCTGGACAGGATGGCGAGTCGATGCAGATTGGCAACCCTGATGGTTCCATCCATGCAGAGACAGCTTGGGGCAATCCCGTTGTTACCAAGAAGATGATACAAGCCGTGAAGAAGGCAGGTTTCAATGCCATCCGTATTCCAATCCGTTGGCAGTGCCACATTACCAACGCTCAGGCGATGAGCATCGACAAGGCTTGGATTGCTCGCATCAAGGAGGTGGTGGGCTGGTGCCTTGACAACGGTTTGAAGGTTATCATCAATGTGCATCATGAAAAATGGCTCGAAGGTCGTCCTACCTATCAATATAAGGAAGAAAACTGCCAAAAGCTTGCGCTCCTCTGGATGAATATCGCCTCTGAGTTTGCCAATTATGACGGTCGCTTGGCTTTCGCCGGTACCAATGAGGTTCACGTCAGGGACAACTGGAGCAAGCCTACTGCCGAGAATCTCGAAGTGCAGAATGCTTACAATCAGACATTCGTGGATATGGTTCGTGCCACAGGCGGCAACAATGCCAAACGCCACCTCATCTTACAGACTTACGTTTGCAACCCTTGGTTTGGCATCGAGAATGGAGGATTCATCATTCCGAAGGATGCCGAAGGCAATGGCAACAACTATATGAGTGTGGAATTCCACTACTATCAACCATGGAGCTACGCCGGCGATTGCACCTACGATTACTGGGGTGATGCCTACAAGGATGCTGGCAAGACACCTGCTGACAACGAGAAGACGATGACAGACTTCTTTGATAAGGTGGTGAATACCTGGAGCAACAAAGGACTGGGTATCGTGATAGGAGAATGGGGAGTAACCGACCACTATAAGTCAAACTCAGTGAAAGTGCATGAAAACATGACCTACTACTGTAAGTTCTTGACTACGGAGGCTCGCAAACGAGGCTTCTCTACTTTCGTTTGGGACAACAACCACTTCGGCAACGGCTCTGAGAAGTATGGCATCTTCGACCGTTTCAAGAGTATGAAGGTGAATGCTCCTTGGATTCTTGAGGGAATCTTTGGGAAAGAATTATCATAACTAAAAACAAAATATCAATTATGAGAAAGAAAACAATGTTTCTCGGCATGCTCGGTGCAGGTTTTATGTGGATGCCTACTTCAGCCATCCTCGCTGCCCAGATGAACAATGCTGCTATGAGCGTTCAGCAGAACCAAAGCATCAAGGGTACAGTGGTGGATGCCACTGGCGAAACCTTGATTGGTGCAAGCGTGAAGGTGGTTGGTACAACCAACGGTGTCGTTACCGATTTGGATGGTAACTTTACGCTGAATTGCAAGCCTGGAGCTACACTCGAAGTGAGCTACATCGGTTACAAGACGATGACCGTGAAAGCTGCAAATGGTATGCGAATCAAGATGCAAGAGGATGGTAAAGCCTTGAATGAGGTTGTTGTCACCGCCCTCGGCATCAAACGAGACCGCAAGGCTCTCGGCTATGGCTTGGAGGAAGTGAAGGGTGAGGAACTCACCAAGGCGAAGGAAACCAACGTCATCAACTCTCTTTCAGGTAAGGTGGCTGGTCTCGTCGTGCAGAACACCGCTGGCGGTGCTTCTGGTTCTACCCGTGTGCTACTTCGTGGTAATACGGAAATGGCAGGCAACAACCAGCCTCTCTACGTGGTGGATGGTGTGCCTTTGGATAATACCAACTTTGGCAGCGCTGGTGAAGCTGGTGGTTATGACCTCGGTGATGGTATCTCTGCCATCAACCCTGACGACATCGAGACGATGAGCGTATTGAAAGGTCCTGCTGCCTCTGCCCTCTATGGTAGTCGTGCTTCTCATGGTGTTATCTTGATTACTACCAAAAAGGCGGAGAAGGATAAGATTGGTGTAGAGTACAATGGTTCTTTCACCATCGATACCCAGTTGGCTAAGTGGAATGACGTGCAGACAACTTATGGTATGGGCTACAATGGTGCCCTTCCTACATCCAGTACAGCTGGTACCAACTCCAGTTGGGGTCCTAAGGCTGATGATTTCGTCTTCAAGTACTTTGATGGTGAGGAGCGTCCATTCAAGATGTATCCCAACAATGCGTCTGATTTCTTCCGCACTGGTTTGACGGCGCAGAACTCAGCCATCCTCTCTGTGAATTCAGGTAAGACTGGTATGCGTTTCTCTTTCACCGATATGCGCAACAAGGACATCCTGCCTAACACCAACATGAGCCGTGACAACTTCAACCTCCGTGTCAATACCTCAGCTGGTCCTGTTGACTTCGACTTCACCGCCAACTATACTCGTGAGAACGTGAAGAACCGTCCAGCCTTGGGTGATTCTCAGAGCAATGTAGGTAAGAACCTCATGACTTTGGCTGGTACCTACAACCAGGCTTGGCTGAAGCACTATGAGGATGCCGACGGCAACTACTCCAACTGGAATGCTAACGACCAGTATAACAAGAACCCATACTGGGATCTCTATAAGAATGGCAATACTTCTAAGAAAGATGTGTTCCGTTTGACAGGTAAGGCAATCTGGAATATCGACAAGCACTTGAAGTTGCAGGGTACCATCGGTACCGACATCAACAGCATGAACTTCGAGGACTTCATCGCCAAGACAACTCCAGGTACACCAGCAGGAAAGCTTACCGACCAAATCTTCAATAACAGAACGCTGAACGCAGAGCTCCTTGCCCTCTACAACAACTCATGGGGCGATTTCGATGTCAATGCCACAGCGGGTGGCAACATCTTCAAGGTGGACAACAAGACCATCACCAATACCGGTCTTAACCAGCAGATGAATGGCATCAAGAACATCATGAACTATCAGGAGCAGAACACTCGTGAGAGTATGTACAAGAAGCAGATAAGCTCTCTCTATGCCAGCGCAAGCATTGGTTACAAGCATACTTACTATCTGGAGGGAACCATCCGTGGTGATAAGTCATCTACACTCCCTACCAGCAACAATACATATATTTACCCATCTGTATCGGGTAGCTTGGTATTCTCCGAGTTCATCAAGAACAAGAAGATTATCAATTATGGTAAAGTTCGTGCATCCTGGGCTAAGGTAGGTAGCGATACCGACCCTTACCAGCTTGCACTCAACTACGCCACAGGCAAGTATAGTTATTCTGGTTATACCATCGGTATGATAAGCAACTCTACCCAGCCAAATAAGGACTTGAAGCCAACCATGACTGGCTCTTACGAGTTGGGTCTGGAAATGAAGTTCTTCAATAATCGTTTGGGCTTGGATGTAACCTATTACAACCAGAACTCCAAGAATCAGATCTTGAGCCTTGCTTCTACCACCACTTCTGGCTATTCTTACCGTTTGGTTAATGCCGGTGAGATTCAGAACAAGGGTATCGAACTTGCCCTCAATGGTCGATTGCTCCAGATTAAGGACTTCGGTTGGGACATGGGTGTCAACTTCTCCAAGAATACCAACAAGGTTAAGTCGCTCGTAGATGGCATGGATTATTTTGAACTTGCCAAGGCCACATGGTGCGGTGTATCAGTAGGTGCTCAGGTTGGCGAGAATTATGGTGCTATCCGTGGACACGATGTTGTTCGCAATGAGCAGGGACAAGTTGTCATCGATGCAGCCACAGGACTTCCAAAGGTTGACCAGAACGTGAAGACCATCGGCAACTCTTCTTGGGATTGGACTGGTGGTTTCTATACCACATTCTCTTACAAGAACTTCCGCCTCTCTGCATCTTTCGATGTGAAGGTGGGTGCTGATATCTACTCTATGTCTATGCGCTCTGCATACCAGACTGGTAAGGCAAAGGGAACATTGGCAGGCCGTGAGGAATGGTACGCTTCTGAGGAGGCTCGTCAGGCAGCAGGTATGGACATCTCGGCATGGCGTGAGTCTGGCAACTGCAAGGGACTCGTAGTGGATGGTGTTATCGACAATGGTAATGGTACTTATCGTAAGAACGACATCGCTGTGAGCCCAGAAGATTACTGGAAGCACATGGCTACCAGCGTACAGAGCGCGTTTGTATATGACAACTCTTACGTGAAGTGCCGTGAGATTACCTTAGGTTATACCTTCCCAGAGAGTTTGTTGGGCAAGTGGGCCAAGGGCTTGAGCGTATCTTTCGTGGCTCGTAACCCATTCATCGTTTGGAAGAACATTCCTAATATCGACCCAGACTCAAGCTACAATACCTCTGGTCTTGGCTTGGAGTATGGTTCATTGCCATCTCGCAAGAGCTATGGTATCAACGTGAATGTGAAGTTCTAATCTCTTGATGGGGAAAGAAATGATAGTTCTTAACTGATTAAAAGACAACAATAAAATGAATAATATAATCAAGAAATATATAGGCAAAGGCGGTTTCGCAATGGCTCTCTTGTTGATGGCTACTGGCGGTGTGATGACTTCTTGCTCTGACAGCACGATGGAAAGCATTAACACCGATAAGACCAAGGTGGACAAGCTGGATCCTAATGCACAATTGACAACTTCTTTGTTGCAGACATACGGTGATTTTAGTTTGATGGATACTTATCGCAACTATATCACTGGTTTTGACCAGTATTTCGCTGGTGGTTGGAATGTAACCAATTATTCGGGTTCCAATTTCTTTCAGGATGATATTGCCCGTCTTATTTGGGACCGTTATTATGAGGTTTCCATCAAGAATCTTGTGGATGCCATCCACAATTCTGAGGACAAGGCTAATCTGAATGCCGCTCTTCGCATCCATCGTGTGTATCTGCTCTCTGTGATTTCTGATATTTATGGCGACATCCCTGCTTCTGAGGCTGGCTTGGGATACATCAAGGGTATTTCCAATCCTAAGTATGATACGCAGGAAGAGCTTTACAGCTGGTTCTTCAAGGAACTTGACGCTTGCGAGAAGCAGCTTGGCACAGGTACCGACCGCATTTCTGGCGATGTAACCAGTCTTGGTGGCGATGTGGCTAAATGGAAGAAGTATGCCAACTCTCTTCGTTTGCGTTATGCCATGCGTATCTCAGATGTAAATCCTACTCAGGCTAAGGAGGAATTTGAAAGTGCATTGACAGATGCTGGCGGTTATATTGCTTCGGCTGCCGACGATGCTTACATCAAGTATTCAGATTCTCCTTATACCTATTATGATGGAGCCAACGACTATGATTTCCGTGCCAATGCCTTGGGAGAGATACTCTATGGCCAGGATGCTATATCTCCTACATTCGTATGCTCTACCTTGTTCTATCAGATGCAGAATACTGACGACCCTCGTCTCTATCGCATCTGTCGCCACTATTACAACATCAAGCGTAGTCAGGTGAAGCCCGACAAGGAGCAGAACATCGACTTGACCGATGAGGTGTTGGCTTACTTCCAGCGTCAAGGTATTGGTGAGGAGCCTTGTAATCCTGGTGCTGCTTGGTATAGCGACTGGATGAACGTGCCTAAGGTATCAGAATTTCCTACTCTCGCTAAGTTGGCTGAGCAGGATGCTAACAATTATGACAACTCAGATTTTCTTGCACGTATGATGCGTCCATGCTTGAACATCGACTTTGAGATGCCTTCTTGCCCTGGTATTCTGATTACCTCTGCCGAGGTGAAATTCCTCATGGCCGAGGCTAAGACCAAGGGTTGGAATGTAAGTGGTGACGCTGAGACTCTCTATGAGGAAGGTGTTCGTGCTTCTATGGAGATGCTCAACAACTATTATCTCACGTCCAACAAGATTTCTGAGGATGAGATCAATGAGTTCATTGCCAACAACAAGTTGGGTGACAATCCTAAGGCGACCATCAACACCCAGGCATGGATTCTCCACATGATGAACCCATCAGAGGGTTGGGCTAACTTGCGTCGCTCCGACTATCCTGCTATCCTGGACAGAAGCCGATTAGGCATCTTTACCAATGGTTTTACTTATACCGATTCTAACATGGCTATGCCTACTCGCTTGCGTTATCCAGAGTTGGAAGGTCAGTATAACAGCGTCAACTATAAGGCTGCCATCGAGCGTATGGGTGGTACTGATGATTGGCACAAGAAGCTTTGGTGGGATAAGGCTAACGTCAACCTTCAGCCAGAATTCGCTCCAGCTAATGGTAAAGGATACATTAAGTAATTAAGAATTTAGAATGAACAATTAAGAATTGGCTAACGCCATAACTATTAATAATTATCAAGATGAAAAAGATAATGAATCAATATAAAGGTAATGTCTTGAAGGCAATGATGATGCTTTTCGCCATGAGCTTTGCGTTAGCAGGCACTGCTACACTGTCTTCTTGTTCCTCTGACGACGATCCTTTCTTCACCGTATCAGAAGATGACAATCCTCGTATCTTGAACACCGACTTGGCTGACCAGAAGTTGGATCGCAAGACCAAATTGAACCTGGAAATCAAGGTGACTCCTGTTCACTACACCACTGTGACATGGTTGCTCGACGGCACGCAGATTCATGAAGGAACTACCATCGACCAGACTTTGCCTATAGGTAATCATGAACTGAAGATTGTGGCAACCACCACCAAGGGCAAGAGCACATCCCGCACCTTGAACGTTACCGTAACTCCTGCTGCCGATGATCCAGCCTTGGGTACCAACGCTTTAGAACTTTGGGTGGCTCCAGGTGCTGAGACCACTATCCATAATTGCAAGAATCTCGGTACAGTTGCTAAAGTAATGGTAGGTGGCAAGGAAGTAGCCTTCGAGGTTCTCGAAGAGGGCACAGCCTTGAAGCTCACAGCTCCTACAGGTTTGGAGAATGGTGACTATGATATCACTTTGGTAGATGGTGAGGGCGTACAGTTCCCTGGCGGTACCATCAAGGTAACCACCGAGGCTCGTCCATCTATGGAGAATACCCTCTGGGAAGGTGAGTTTGCCGTGACATGGGGTACACCATTCGATGCCTTGAAGGACACTTTCCTCTCAAAGGTGAAGGCTGGCACCATCCTCCGTGTCTATGTAGATGGAAAGGGCCAGGGTACTGCTACCACTTCTTGGTGGAACAACATCCTTACCGGTAAGGGCGACCCAGAGCGTGGCGACTTCATGGTGGATGGACCTGCTACATGGAAGTTTGAACTGACCGACTTGTCTATCCAACTTCTTACAGAGCAGGATGGTTTCCTCCTCGTGGGTGATGGCTATACCGTAAAGAAAGTAACTATCGAATAAAAATATTAGAAAGAATCCCGTTATTATCATATAACGTCAAATCTTAGAATTTATGAAGAAATTATTATTATCTATTTCAATGTTGGCATTGGCTTATACAGCCAGTGCTAATGTTCCGGTCATCAAGA
>OJMJ01000998.1_pt1 | contig 12733 bp, 10 predicted proteins | sample 1597181 | NCBI WGS metagenome assembly OJMJ01 (sample SAMEA2452126, study PRJEB22498) | human gut metagenome | biome: human feces; feature: human gut; material: feces | place: Australia | collected 2012
AGGTGTAGGAGTTCCACAGTTAACTGTGGAACTCCTACACCTGCAACTATTCTAGTCGTACAAATTGAACCTGGTCCTATACCAACCTTTACACAATCAGCACCTGCTTCTATTAAATCTCTTGTAGCTTCTGCTGTTGCAACATTACCAGCAATTACTTGAAGTTCAGGATACTTAGATTTTATTTTTTTAACACCATCAATAACTCCCTTTGAATGACCATGTGCGGTATCTAATGTAATAACATCTACTTGTGCATTAACTAATGCATCAACTCTTTCCATCATATCATTAGTTACTCCAACAGATGCTCCACAAAGTAATCTGCCCCTTGAGTCTTTTGCTGCATTTGGATAAGCCCTAACTTTTTCTATATCTTTTATTGTTATAAGCCCTTTCAAATTATTTTCAGAATCAACTAAAGGTAATTTTTCTATTTTGTGTTTTTTTAATATTTCTAAAGCTTCTTCTAATGTAGTTCCTTCTGGAGCTGTTATTAATGGACTTTTAGTCATAACATGCGATACTATCTTGTCATAATTTGTTTCAAAAACTATATCTCTATTAGTTATTATTCCAACTAGCTTAGTTCCCCTTGTTACTGGAACACCAGAAATTCTATATTGAGACATTAATTCTAATGCTTCTCTTACAGTATGATCTTCATTTAAAAATATCGGGTCTGTTATTACCCCATTTTCCTGTCTTTTTACCTTATCAACTTCTTTAGCTTGATCTTCAATGGTCATATTTTTGTGTATTATTCCAATTCCGCCTTCTCTAGCCATTGCAATTGCCATTTTAGATTCAGTAACTGTATCCATACTTGCACTCATTAACGGTATATTTAATGTTATTTTTTTTGTTAATTTAGTTTTTAATGAAACTTGATTTGGTAAAATTTCTGATTTATTTGGTACTAATAATACATCATCAAATGTATACGCTGTTTTTAATATTCTTGCCATTTCTACACTCTCCTACCATACTTATTTTTATCTATATATTTAATAAATTTATTTTATATGTAATTACTAATTATGAAGCTTAACCAAAATAAAAAAGCATATTAAGTTCATTATTTACAAGTGAACATTAATATGCATTCAACCTATATATTATTCGTATATAAGTAAATATATCAAATTCACTCATAGATGAAAATTTAAGGTTTTCAGTAGAAACACCCTGCCATATCCAAGGTTTATATGAGTCATTTTATTATTCGTGTTTTTTCATTTTTTATTATTATAATTTATGAAATTTCCATTGTCAATATAATAAATTAAAACATACTTAAATAAATATTTTCTAAGGTACTTCCATATAAGCAAGCTACTGTCGCACCAATTGCTAAATATGGTCCAAAAGCAATTTCATCCTTTTTATCTTTTAAATTTAAAAATAAAATTACTAATGCTACTACTCCACATAAAACTATTGCTAAGAATAAGGTAACTATAATTCCTCTTTCACCTAAAAATAATCCACATATAAAAGAAATATCAATATCACCCTTTCCCATTCCTTGTGTTAAAAGCACTATAAAATATATAACTCCAAATCCTATAAATGCTCCAAGTATATAATCTAATTGTATAACTCCACTTTCACTCGAATTTAATAATGCAAATAATACTCCAAATATTACTCCAAAAATAATTGTTGAATTATAAACATATTTAGTTTGCAAATCAATCATTCCTATTACTATTAAAAGTGAAATAAATAAACAAAACTTAAATAAATTTAATGTAAATCCAAATTTAAAATAAATTAATAAATATAAAATTGCATTTAACACCTCAATCATAGGATATTGAATTGAAATTTTTTCATTGCAATTTCTACACTTTCCTTTTAAAAAAATATAACTCACTACTGGAATTAAATCTACTTTCCTTAATTCATATCCACATTTAGTACAATGTGATGCTGGAAACACAATTGATTTTTCACTTGCTATCCTATAAATACATACATTTAAAAAACTTCCTATTACCAACCCTAAAATTATAATAAAAAAGATTTCCATTATTCCTCCTAAAAATAACCTCACAAATTTTTTATCATTAGTTTTATTATTTTTTTATATTATAACCATTCTTAAAATAATAAAACAAAAAAATAAAAATAAGGTTGACACTAACACTATTTAAGTTAATATCAACCTTATTTTAAATATTAATTTTTATTTAAATTAATACATTCCGTCCATTCCGCCCATTCCTGGTGCACCTGGCATTGGAGCTTCTTTTTCTGGTATATCTACAACTGCAGCTTCAGTTGTTAAGAATGTAGATGCTACAGAAGCAGCATTTTGAAGTGCACTTCTTGTAACTTTAGTTGGGTCAACAATTCCTGCCTTAATCATATTTACATATTCATCATGTAATGCATCATATCCCATTCCTGCATCACTATTCTTAACTTTTTCAATAATTACAGAACCCTCAAGTCCTGCATTAGTAGCAATTTGTCTCATTGGTTCTTCTAATGCTCTAACTATAATATTGATACCAACTTGAGTATCAGCAACATCAGATTTTAATTCTGCAATCTTATTGATTACATTAACATAAGCAGTTCCACCACCTGGTACTATACCCTCTTCAACAGCAGCCTTAGTAGCAGCTAAAGCATCTTCTATTCTAAGTTTTCTTTCCTTAAGTTCAGTTTCTGTAGCAGCTCCAACCTTAATTACTGCAACACCACCAGCAAGCTTAGCTAATCTTTCTTGTAATTTTTCTTTGTCAAATTCTGAAGTAGTTTCTTCTATTTGAGTTTTTATTTGACCAATTCTTTCCTTGATAGCATTGCTATCACCCTTACCATTTACTATTGTAGTATTTTCCTTAGTGATTTTAACACTTTCTGCTTGGCCTAGCATATCTATACTAGTTTCCTTTAAGTCTCTTCCTAATTCTTCAGAAATTACTTGACCACCAGTTAATATAGCTATATCTTGAAGCATTTCTTTTCTTCTATCACCAAATCCAGGTGCTTTAACAGCTACACAGTTAAATGTTCCTCTTAATTTATTAACTACTAATGTAGCCATTGCTTCTCCTTCAATATCTTCAGCTATTATTAATAACTTCTTACCAGCTTGAACTATTTGCTCTAATACAGGTAATATTTCTTGTATATTACTTATCTTTTTATCAGTTATTAATATAAGTGGATTATCTAAAACAGCTTCCATCTTTTCTGTATCAGTTACCATGTAAGGAGAAATATATCCTCTATCAAATTGCATACCTTCAACTACATCTAATTCAGTTCCCATTGATTTAGATTCTTCAACAGTAATAACCCCTTCATTTCCTACCTTTTCCATAGCATCTGAAATAAGCTTACCTATTTCATCATCTGCAGCTGAAATAGCAGCAACTCTAGCTATATCCTCTTTACCATTAACAGGCTTAGATATTTCTAATATTCCCTTAACAGCTTCTTCAACTGCCATTCTTATACCATTTCTAAGTAACATAGGATTTGCACCAGCAGTTACATTTTTTAACCCTTCTCTTATAATAGCTTGAGCTAAAAGAGTAGCTGTTGTAGTACCATCACCTGCAACATCATTAGTTTTTGTTGCAACTTCTTTTACTAGCTGAGCTCCCATATTTTCATATGGATCTTCTAATTCTATTTCTCTTGCTATTGAAACACCATCATTAGTAATAAGTGGTGAACCAAATTTCTTATCTAAAACTACATTTCTTCCTTTAGGTCCTAAAGTTACCTTTACTGTATCAGCAAGTTTATCAACACCAACTTGCATTGCTCTTCTAGCTTCTTCACCAAATTGTATCATCTTTGCCATAAAAAATTACCTCCTAATAAATTACTCTACTATTGCTAGTATATCGTCTTGTTTTAATATAATATATTCTTCGCCTTCAACCTTTACATCTGTTCCAGCATACTTTGAATATAATACTTTATTTCCAACTTCAACATCCATAGGCACTCTCTTTCCTTCAACTAATGCCCCTGGTCCTATTGCAACAACTGTAGCTTCTTGTGGTTGTTCCTTAGCACTTCCAGTTAAAACTATCCCACTTTTTGTTGTTGTTTCCGCTTCTAATTTTTTTATTACTACTCTATCACCTAATGGTCTTATATTCATAAATAAACCCTCCTATATTATTTTTTAGCACTCACTAATATAGAGTGCTAATACCTTTATATTTATAATATAATTTATAAAGTAATCTTTCAACAATTACTTTCTATATTATTACCTTACTAAGGCCAAATATTACTAATTAGACTAATTTATTTTTAATTTACTTTGTTTTCCATTATTTTTCTTACTATTACTTTTACTACTAATATATTAATATTTTATTTAGTTGTAAAATACAGTATTTAGTTTAAATTTATAAAAATTTAATATCTTAAAATTATTTTTCTAAATCAGATTCTCTTTCTAAATTTACTCCTTCAAACTCCTCAAGAGTTTTATTTTTAAGTACAGACTTTATAGTAGTTCCATTATTTATTTTAGTAAATGCAACTTTAGCTCTCATTGGTGGTGCAATTACACCCGCACCATTTATACATCCACCTTCACACATCATTCCTTCAATAAAGTTTCCTGGAAGTCTTCCTACCTTAGCAAGCATCATAGTTTTCTTACAGTCAAGTCCTGATGTTGGTATTGGTTTAAATTCAACTTCATCAACACCACTATCAGCAATATAATTTTTAATAGCAGCAGTTAACCCTCCAGAAGCACCAAAATTTCTTCCAAATACAGATGCATCATTAACATTTTCCTCTTCACATTCAAATGGATTAACATTAAAAGCTTCAAACAAAGCAAGTAATTCTTCAAATGTTAAAACATAATCAACAGCATCACTTACTCCTAATCTAACAGCTTCACTTTTTTTAGCAGTACAAGGACCTATAAATACAACTTTAGCATCTGGTTCATTTTTCTTTATATATCTTGCAGCTGCAACCATTGGTGATACAGTTCCTGAAATTTTATCTTTTTCAGTTGGATTAATCTTTTCAATAAAATTTAAGAATCCAGGACAACAAGAATTAGTCATGTACTTATCTCCTCTTTTCATTCTTTCAACAAATTCATTTGCTTCATGAACAGTTACTGCATCTGCACCTAATGCAGCTTCTATCATTTCTTCAAATCCTAATGTTCTAATAGCATTTCTAATCTTACCATAATTCATAGTTGGACCAAATTGTCCTGTTATTGCAGGCGCTACTACAGCATACATTTTTCTCTTTCTTGCAAGTCTCTTTGCAACTGGAACAATTAAGCTCTTATCTGAAATTGCTCCAAAAGGACATGCTCTCATACAAGAACCACAATTAACACATAATTCTTCCTTAATCATAGCTCGTCTATCATTAGGATTAATATCTAATGCTCCTGTTGGACATGATCTCTTACAGGGTCTCATAACTTCTGATATTGCATCATATGGACATGCTTTTTTACATGAACCACATTCCTTGCATAACTCTTGATTTATATATGCTCTTCCATTAACAATTGTAATTGCCCCAAAATTACATGCTTCTTGACATCTATGAGCAAGACAATTTCTACAAGAATCTGTTACATTAAATTTATTTATAGGACATCTATCACATGCTGCCTCAATAACATATATAATTTGTTCATCTGGTCTAATATCAATTAAATCCGGTTCTGGATTATCACCATTTGCTAAATATCCTGCAGCAAGCTTTGCCCTTTCTAAAACAATAGCTCTTTCCTTATAAACACAACATCTATATTGTGCAACATCCCCCTTAATAACTTCATAAGGGACCTTTTCAATACTTTCTAAACTAATTTCATCATTTTTTGCAAGTCTTGCAACTTCTGTTAACACTTCATGTTTTAATTTTTTAAGCTGAGTTTCAAACTTAAACATCTCACCACTCCCCCTGTATTGTATACCACTTTTAATTATACAATATTTTACCATTTATTCCATCTATTTAATGATGTCTTAATAAATATTTTTACATATAAACTTCAACACTAATCATCAAATATTTATTTTTTTACTAATTAATTAATAAAAAAAGTAGCAATGATTTTTTGAATTCAACTGCCCCCTATCTACTTAACAAGGAGTAGTTCAAATTTTTCATTACTACTTTTTCCTAATTATTTAAAATAACTTTAATTTATCTAGTTTTAAAACTTTAATAAATTTTATTATCATTTTTTATTATAAAATCAACTAATGCATCTTTTATATTCTCAATTAATTTACAATCAACTATAGACATATTATCATCTTCAGTATGTACAATTTCTGTAATTCCATCCTGCCCTATTATTAATGAAGCATCATTTGCCCTTCTAAATGACATGTGATCGCTACTTCCAACAATTACACCCTCTTCATTCATTGCATAAGGAACAATTTCATAATAAACTTCATTTTCATCTAAAACTTCAATAAAATCATCATATAACTCTTGAGATAATGGATCATTATTTTTTACTGCTAATCCATTATTTCCCCTAACCCCAATGCAATCAATATTTATATCATACCATTTATCATATTTATCTCTAAATTCACTTACAAATTTTCTGCTTCCTATTAATCCAAGCTCTTCAGCATTAAATGCAGCAAAAATTATATCATAAGGCGGCTTATTATCATTATAATAAGCTGATAATTCCTTGGCTGTTTCAAGTAAAGTAGCCACACCAGATGCATTATCTATTGCTCCTTGTATTTTATTAACTGAAATTTGTTGTGACTCAGTATTAGTAGCAGCTTCTTCTAATTTACTTCTTATTGTTACATGATCAAAATGAGCCGAAATTACAATTGCCTTAGAACTATCTTCACCTTTAATCACTCCAATTATATTATCAACCTCATTTTTATTATCCCCAGCAGGATTAAAAAAAGACCTCATTTCATTATTTAAATCAACAACTTCAAGATAACTTTCATCATTAAATGGCTCCAATCCAATTGCTTCATAATAATTTTGTATAAATTGAGCTGATTTAGTATTTGCATCAGTTCCTACTAGTCTTGATAAATATTCTTCACTAGTAAGCTCATTCATTATTGCTTCAATATTTAACTCTTCTGCATTGCTACCAGGCTCTTCATAAATCTTTTGTTCTTTTGTTAATATACCTTTACTAAGTACACTTTGACTTAAATTACTTCCACATCCAGTAAAAATTAAACTTGCTATTAATGCACTAGAAATTAATGATATTAACCTTTTTCCTAAATACATAGTGACCTCCCATAAATATGTTACTTCACTTTATATTTACCCTATTATTCCAATAATATACGCTTAATTCAACACTATTCTACTTTTATATTATTTTCTCTTGCATAATAAAATAAGTATTGTTGAGCAAGTCCTGCTAACTCTCCAAACTTTTCTCTACCAAAGACTCTTATTTTATTTAATGACACATCTGGTGCTAAATAAAAATGTATCATTGCCCTCTTTATCCAAACATCTACTGGAAATGCTGAATGCTTACTCATTGAAAATAACATTATACAATCAGCCACTTTTGCTCCAACTCCCATAAAGTTTTGAAGTGCCTTATGGCATTCATCAACAGGTAATGATTTTATATATTCTAAATCAAATTGTTGTAATTCATCATTTAATGTTCCATTCCTTTTAGCTTCATTTGCAGCATTTACTTTTGCAATAGTATCTACTATGTATTTACTTCTAAAAGATGCACCTGTTTCTTTTATTTCATCTAAAGTTGCTTCTTTTAATTGTTCAGGGGTTGGAAAAGCATAATATACATTCCCATTATACTCAATTTTATCTCCCCATTTTTCAGATATTTTTTTAATTGTCTTCATTATTGAAGGAATACTATTTCTTGCTGAAATTATAAAACTTATTAACATTTCAAATGGATCTTGATTTAATATTCTTATACCATATCCAAATTCAACACTTTTTCTTAAAAGCTCATCTTTCGATAATTCTTCCTTTATTTTTTCATAATCAACATTTAAATCGAAATAATTTTTCCAAATTTCATTAAAATCCTTCATATTAGTATTAATAATTGTTACTGTACTTCCATTTTGAATTACTTCAATTACTCTTCTATATGCAATTATTACATAATTTGTATCACTAATTCTTTCCCATCTAAAGCATTGTCCACACTCAAGTATTTGCTTTATATTAAAGTCTTTTACATTTTCTAATATTATTGTGTTATCTTTTTCTATTAAATTTGTATAATTCATCCTTACACTCCCTGTTATAAAAAAATATAAATCTTTTCTTTATATTTTTTATTTTTTCTAACTTAATATTTTTATATTCTATAAATAATTCTTATTAAATGATAATATTTATTTTTTTATATTATATTAATAAATCAACTTTTTCAACATTATCCTATATTGCTACTATTTATACTAAAATAAAATTATTTTTTATATTTAAATATATAAATGTAATTATTTTATCTATTTATAGAATAAATCGAACTATATTCATTTATTATTTCTTGCAACAATTCTGCAGATACCATCATCATTTTTGAACACCTATTTTCTAAATCATAATAGTTTTCTTTTAATGATATACAATCCAATGAATTCATCTTCATATTAAATTCATTTAAAAATTTACTTGTCATTTCCTTTACATGTGGACTTTTATGCCCCCTATCATTTGTAAACATTAATGCTAAAACTGATATAGCTCCAGTTGCTGCACCACACACACTTCCAATTGCCATTCCACCACCAAAAGAAGCCATAGTCATTAAAGTTTGTTTTGAAATATTTAAATCATATTCTTCATTTGCTGCTACTAACATACACTCTGCACAATTTAAATCATATTTTTTATCATAATATTTGTTAACTAAATCAACTAACATAATATACTCATCCTCCAATATTAATAAATTTCTATTATATATTTAATTTTATTAATACTTATTATTTATGTAAAGTTTATAAATAATAAGGAGTAATTACCTTCTAGCAATTACCCCTTATCAATTATAAATTAAGCATTATAGTTATAGAATCCTCTTCCTGATTTTCTTCCTAACCATCCAGCTCTAACATATTTTCTTAAAATACTGCTTGATCTATATTTTGTATCTCCTGTTTCATTATATAAAACATCCATAATTGCTAAGCAAACATCTAATCCAATTAAATCACCTAATGCTAAAGGTCCCATTGGATGATTTGCACCATATTTCATAGCTGTATCTATGTCTTCTACTGATGCAATTCCTTCTTGAAGAATAAATGAAGCTTCATTAATCATTGGAATAAGTATTCTATTAACTACAAATCCTGGTGCTTCTTCTACTTCAACAGGTTCCTTTCCAATTGCTACAGATAACTCTTTAACTGCATCAAAAGTTTCTTGTGATGTAGCCATTCCTCTAATAATTTCAACAAGCTTCATTACTGGAGCTGGATTAAAGAAATGCATTCCTATAACCTTTTCTGGTCTATTAGTCGCTGATGCAACTTCTGTTATTGACAAAGAAGATGTATTTGAAGCTAAAATAGTTTCTGGCTTACAAATCTTATCTAACTCTGCAAAAATTTCTTTCTTAATTTTCATGTTTTCAATTGCAGCTTCAACAACTAAATCGCAATCTGCAGCTAAATTCATATCAGTAGTTCCTGAAATTCTAGATAAGATATCTTCTTTAGTTTCTTCAGTCATTTTTCCTTTTGAAACTAACTTTGATAATCCATTATTTATTCTAACTATTCCACTTTGAACAAGTTCATCTTTTATATCTCTAACTATAACTTCATACCCCTTTTGAGCAAAAGCTTGAACTATTCCAGAACCCATAGTTCCTGCTCCTAATACAAAAATCTTTTCCATAATAACCTCTCCCCTTTAATACAATATTTAATTATGCCCATAAGTGCATACATTTTAACAGTTAACAGTTTCTACTGATACTTCTTTCATTTCTTTAAGTCTATTAATCATTTCTGGAATTACTTTATTTAAATCTCCAACAATTGCGTAATCTGCAACCTTCATTATTGGAGCTGTTTCATCCTTATTAATAGCAATTATCATATCTGATTCTTGCATACCAGCTACATGTTGAATTGCTCCTGAAATACCACAAGCAATATAAATAGAAGGTCTTACTGTTTTACCTGTTTGTCCAACTTGGTAATCTCTTTCTATCCATCCCTTATCTACAGCACCTCTTGAAGCTCCAACAACTCCTCCTAAAACATCAGCTAATTGTTGTAAAAGTTCAAAGTTTTCCTTAATTCCAACACCTCTACCACCTGCTACTATAACCTTAGCTTCTCCAATGTCAACAATATCTTTATTAGCTTTAACAACTTCTAATACAGTAGTTCTAATATCTGCTGCATTTAAATTAACATTTACATTTTCTACATTAAAATCATATTTCTTTTCAGTAAGCTTTGAAAATACTCCTGGTCTAACTGTTGCCATTTGTGGTCTATGATTTGGACAAGCAATTGTTGCCATTAAGTTACCACCAAATGCAGGTCTTGTTGCAAGTAAATCCCCATTAGTAACATCTACTGCTAAAGATGTACAGTCAGCTGTTAATCCTGTTGAAAGTCTTGCAGCAACTCTTGGACCTAAGTCTCTTCCTATAAAAGTAGCTCCAATAAATAGTATTCCTGGCTTTCTTTCATTTACTAAATCACAAATAACCTTTGTATATCCATCAGTTGTATACTTATCTAATTCAGGATGCTCAGCAACTAATACTTCATCAGCACCATGTTCACCTAAAGTATCTGCTAAAGCTCCTACATTATTTCCTAATAATACTGCAGTAAGCTTAACTCCTAATTCATTGGCTAATCTTCTACCTTCACCTAATATTTCTAATGAAACCTTTTGTAATTCTCCACTTCTTTGTTCAGCAAATACCCAAACACCATTATATTCTGCCATATTCATCTTCAATTACCCTCCCATTATCTTAAATATAGTGTTTTTCCTGTAATTTTCCTAAAACATATGCTACTGCTTCTGGAGCTGATTCTTTAACAATTTCTCCAGCACCTTTAGCTTCCTTAGTCATAGACTTCTTAACCTTTGTAGGAGAACCCTTTAACCCTAATTCTTCTGCAGGTACATCAAGATCATTTGCAGTCATAATCTTAATTTCTTTATCTACCGTATCAAAGATATATTTAACGTTCATATATCTTGGTTTATTTAATTCTTCAATTGCTGTTAATAGTACAGGTTCTTGAACTTTTATTAATTCATAACCATATTCTAAAGCTCTATTTACTAATACTCCATCTTCTTCAATCTTAACATCTTGTACGTATGTTACTTGAGGAATTCCTAAATGTTCTGCTATTTCTGGCCCTACTTGAGCAGTATCTCCATCAATAGCTTGTCTTCCACCAAATATTATATCGTAATCTAATTTTTTAATTGCTGCTGCAATAGTTTTTGAAGTTGCTAATGTATCAGCTCCTCCAAATGCTCTATCTGTTAAAAGAATAGCTTCATCTGCCCCCATGCATAAAGCTTCTCTTAAAGCATTTTTTGCTTGAGGAGGCCCCATACTAACTACAGTTACATGAGCTCCATGATTATCTTTTAATTGTAATGCGGCTTCTAAAGCATGCTTATCTTCTGGGTTTATTATTGAAGGAACACCATCTCTTATAAGAGTTCCTGTTTTTGGATCAATTTTTACAACTGTTGTATCTGGTACTTGTTTTAAGCAAACTACTATATTCATTATCAAAAGCCTCCTTCTATCTTAATGCTGCGCCTGAAATAACCATCTTTTGAACTTCTGAAGTTCCTTCATAAATTTCAGTTATCTTAGCATCTCTCATCATTCTTTCTACTGGATATTCCTTAGTATATCCATATCCACCGAATAACTGTACTGCTCTCCAGGTAACTTCTCTTGCTGTTTCAGAAGCGAATAATTTAGCCATAGCAGCTTTGTCAGAGTATGGTTCGCCGTTATCTTTTGCACAAGCAGCGCTATATACAAGGTATCTAGCAGCTTCTACTCTTGTCTTCATATCAGCAAGTGTGAATTTTGTATTCTGGAATGCTGCGATAGGACGTCCAAACTGTTCTCTTGTCTTAACATATTCTACAGCTGCGTCTAATGCGCCTTCAGCAATACCAAGTGCCTGTGCAGCGATACCGATACGTCCGCCATCAAGAGTATGCATAGCGATTGGGAAACCTTTTCCCTGCTGTCCAAGAAGATTTTCCTTTGGAATTCTGCAATCCTGGAAAATTAATTCATAAGTAGCAGAGCCTCTGATACCCATCTTCTTTTCTTTTGTACCGAATGTAAATCCAGGTGTTCCTTTTTCTACGATGAAAGCACTGATTCCTTTGTTTCCAAGTTCTTTGTTTGTCATTGCAAATACAACGTAAACATCAGCAACTTCACCGTTTGTGATGAAGATCTTGCTTCCGTTTAATAAGTAGTGATCGCCTTTGTCTTCTGCAACTGTTCTCTGTCCAGCAGCGTCAGATCCAGCGCCCGGCTCAGTAAGACCGAAAGCACCAAGTTTTTCACCAGATGCAAGATCTGGAAGGTATTTCTGTTTCTGTTCTTCTGTTCCGAATGCTTCGATTGGCCAGCAGCATAAAGATGTATGAGCTGAAATTGTAACACCTGTGCTTGCGCATGCTTTAGAAACTTCTTCTACTGCAAGAACGTAAGACATATTGT
>OJMJ01001012.1_pt1 | contig 12634 bp, 12 predicted proteins | sample 1597181 | NCBI WGS metagenome assembly OJMJ01 (sample SAMEA2452126, study PRJEB22498) | human gut metagenome | biome: human feces; feature: human gut; material: feces | place: Australia | collected 2012
ACCGCACCAAGTGTAAGGGCAGATACCAGAGATCCTACATAGGACTCAAAAAGGTCTGCACCCATACCGGCAACATCACCTACGTTATCACCTACGTTATCAGCGATAACAGCCGGGTTACGAGGGTCATCCTCCGGGATTCCTGCCTCAACCTTACCTACAAGGTCAGCTCCTACGTCAGCAGCTTTTGTATAGATACCACCACCAACACGGGCAAACAGAGCGATTGAAGAAGCTCCTAAACTAAATCCTGTAATAATATCAACGTTTTTAGTCAGAATGTAAATCATGCTGACACCAAACACACCAAAACCAGCTACACACATACCCATTACAGCTCCACCGGAGAATGCAATTGAGAGTGCTTTGTTCATTCCTTTTTCTTTTGCTGCATTTGCAGTTCTTACATTTGCCTTAGTAGCTACTTTCATTCCACAGTAACCTGCAAGTGTAGAGAACAGAGCTCCTACTACGAAGCATACAGCAGTGATCCAGTTCCCGATTCCTACTCCGATGAGTATAAATAATACAGCAACGAAGATGATCAGAATCTTATACTCTGCTGTCAGAAATGCCTGCGCACCGTCACTGATAGCAGCGGCAATTTCTTTCATTCTGTCGTTTCCGGCGTCCTGTCTTCCTACTCTTGCTGCCAGATAAGCTGCAAAAAGAAGTCCAAGAATTCCAAATACCGGAACAAGATACAATAACATTTCCATAAATTCTCTCCTTCCGTCCGACTTTGTCAAATTCATGTCAGACATGTATATCTTAACATATTCTTAACTTTTGATGTCATTATTTTTTATTTTTGTACGTTATTCCGATTATTTTCTGTGTATTGTCCAAATTTCCGACCTTTCATTAATTATTTATAATCTATTTTTACCAATAACTTTCTTGTATAGAAGATTAATTATAATCTATCTTCATAAGCACAAGCCCATTCGGTGGTGCCGTCGCTCCCTCTGAAGTATGAACTTTTGCATCCAGAATTTCCTTTACCTTTTCCGGAGCATAGAATCCTCTGCCAACGCGGATCAGGACTCCCGCAATAATACGAACCATATTATAGAGGAAACCATTTCCTGTAATACGAAGCACGATTTCATCGTCTTTTTTCTCAATTATCAAATCATACACCGTCCGGACGGTATCCTGCGTATTCGTTCTGATATTACAGAAGCTTACAAAATCATGTTCTCCAACCAAATATTTTACACCGGCACGCATAGCCTCAACATCCATTGGAAACGATACGAACGTACAATATCTTGTCTTTAACGGATTTGGTACCGCCGCATTGTATATATGATATTCATAAGTCTTTGAAATATTTTCCTGATATCTCGGATGCCAGTCTGCCGGAACTTCATCGGACCTTACTACTACAATATCTTCCGGAAGCCTCTGGTTCAATGCATACGCAAATCTCTCAGGTGGAATGGAAGATTCTGTATCGAATACCGCTACATTTCCCAGTGCGTGTACCCCTGAATCAGTCCTGCTTGCCCCGATAATTCTGATTTCTTCCCCGGTAAGTCTTGCTAATGATTTATTCAGTTTTTCTTCAATCGTAACTCCATTTGGCTGGACCTGCCAGCCGCAGTAATTAGTTCCATCATATGCTACGAATATTCTGATTCTTTTCATGATGACCTCCACACAATCTGATACAATTATTTTTTAGTAACAAGATTACATAAATTTGGGACGGAGGTTTTTTAATTCCTCCGTCCCTGTATACATTTTAAAACACCCAAATATGCACCGGCACGCATCTTCCGATCACCACCACCAAAATCACATAAGCAATTACAGTAATATATGCCATTCTGTCTTCTTTATGATATTTTAACGGTTTCATCTTTGTGCGTCCTTCGCCGCCACGGTAACATCTCGCTTCCATCGCCATTGCCAGATCATTGGCTCTTCGGAATGCCGATACGAACAACGGAACCAGAATCGGTATCATACTCTTTGCTTTCTGAATCATATTACCGCTTTCCAGATCAGCTCCTCTTGCGATCTGTGCTTTCATAATCTTATCGCAGAAAACATCCTGTTTTTCTTTTTTCCTTAATTCAACTTCAATATTCCCATCCTTTACAAAGATCACCCTGTCACAAAAGCTTGCAACATATGCATCATGCGTTACCAAAACAACAGCCTTTTTCAAATCTTTATTGATCATCTGCAGGTATTCCATTACTGTTTCTGATGAAGCAGAATCCAGATTTCCGGTCGGTTCATCGGCAAGGATCAGATCCGAATGATTCATCAACGCCCGGCAGATCGCTGCCCTTTGCTTTTCGCCTCCTGATAATTCAAAGATTTTTTTATCCAGTAAAGCACGAACCCCCATAATATCGGCTAGTTTTTCTGCTTCCGTTATACTCTCTTCTACTGGACTGTGATCTAGAATCTTCGGCAGCATGATATTTTCTCTTACCGATAAACTGTCCATAAGATAGTAATCCTGATATATGAATCCAATTTCACGGCGTCTGATCATGGCAAGCCTGTCCCCTCTTAACGAATTACTGTCTTCACCTTTAAAAAAGACTTTTCCTTCCGTCGGCCGGTCCAGCAGTCCTAATAATTTTAAGAGTGTTGTTTTCCCAGATCCAGATTTTCCCATAATGGCTATGAATTCCTGATTATTAATGGTCAGATTGATTCCTTTTAATACATCTATTTTCGTTTCATTAACAAGATAGGATCTCTTTAATCCTTCTGTCCGCAGTATTTCTGTATTATTTGTCATGATTTTCTATCCCCCTTCTTGCCTTGCGATTCATGATCCAAAAATATATTCCATTTATTACGATCCACACTGCTACAACTCCAGTTTCCTGTAATTCACAGATTTTTCGGATATCGCCTGAATACATTCTTGCAGCCATGGTGTCTTGCATAAATAATATGGTTGAAATGATAAGAATAATGGTCGGGATAATCCAATATATGTACCATTCTCTTTTGTTCATTTTCTTTCGTTCTTTTCGGTCCATTCCCATGGATACCAGGAATTTTTCACGTTCCGTTTTTTCTTTTTTCTCCATTTCGTTCATGGCATATAGCATGATCCAATTCAATATGCTTAATGTAATGATAATATATACACAGATCATCGACTTAACGGCTCTTTCGGTTTTCATATCCGTAATTGCTGTTTTTGATAAATAATGAAATTTTACCGTAGAATCATAATTGCCGATATATTTATGTCTCTCTTCTTTTGACTCCAATTCTTTATCGATTTGATCTATGTACTTTTTATCTGTCTGGATGAATACCAGTTTTGTTGGTCCTTCAATAATATAAGGTTCTCCATCATCACCATACATTGCCTTATACCTTTCCAATTTAAAACCAGTCAAAGCCTCTATATCCTTCCATTCATTTTGAGCTTTTTTGAAATATTCATCGGAAAAAACGATCAGATTTTCACATTTTGGTGTACTGTAACACCCTGTAAGACTGGAGATCTCCTCTCCGGCAACTATTTTCTTATCGTATGTTGTCTCATGATCAGCATAATCACAATATTCACAAGGGAGTCCGATATGTAAAGTCGGTGTATTTTTGTTATAGTACCAGTCGACCGGCTGAGCTTTTGTTGCCCGGTCCTGTTGATGGACAACATATACTTTCTTTCCATTTTTATCCAGATTTAAGGATTTCTTTTTATACGATGGATCTACAGCTTTTTTTAACTTGTAATAAGTAGACTCCGAGATACCAATCTGTTGTCCCTGGATAATAATTTCCCCTCGTCCCTCTAAATGTTCCGTCTTATCTGCGTTTGCAACTCTTACCATTGGATATTCAGTTAATGTAGCATGATACTTTTCTTTTATTTTTTCAAAAAGCTTATCGTCTGATTTATCTGCAACACACATAAAATCATACGGATATAAACTTTCTGCTTTTTCGGCATTTATTGTACTGATAAATTGTATTCCGAAATAAAAGCAGCTTAAAAAACTCATCAGTGAAAAGAATAAAATATATCTGCTCACGGTATTCATACGGTAATAAAACCGATGATTCATCAAAAGATTCTTATAATATTTTTTCTGCTTTTTGTGCTTTATATGTTCTAAAAAAATAGAAAATATATTTCTTAAGCTTAAATACAATCCGGCAAAGAAAGCGATGATCAGATATGCACTCTCATAATGGTATATTTTAGAATATGCATAAACGGAATAAATACAAAGTATGATTCCGATCATTATTTTAGGAACTCTGAATTTTCCTTCCAGCTTTTCTATTCTTGCTGTCTCATTCATATTTGTAATGATCAGAAAATCGGATTGCAATTCTTTTACCAGCAAGAAACTGAGCCCATATATAAATAAAATGAGGATACAAATAGACGGATATGTAAAGAAAGCCACCCTTCCTAATTTAAAATTTATATGCAAAGCACGAACCATAAGGATCTTTAATCCCTCAGTCAATATTTTTCCAACGAAAAATCCTGCTATGATGGATACCAGATACGAAATTGCTGCCTCGTATAAAACCATCGTTTTTAAATCTTTCTTTGATATTCCCATTCTTTGTAAAAATACATATTCCGGAATACGCTTTCCAAGATATGATATGAGCACCGTAATAATCAGTATAATTCCGCAGAATAATAGAATTGTTCCGGCGGAAAGAAAGCTTTTGCTTATTCCGTCTTCCTGCATAAAATATTCTGAGGAATGTCCGTTGGAAAACATCTGATATCCGCTGACTATAGCATATGAAATTGCCGTCAGTATTGTTTCGCATAAAATCAGAATTCTTAATTCTTTATGGTGTCCCAAAAATATTTTTTTCATTATCTGAAAAAATAACTTGTCTTTTTTCATTTCACTCACCCACTCACATAAAATAATGTCTTATATCATTTGCTGTATATATCGGCATAGACTGAAATCATGACTACAAAATAATCTTCAACCATTTGAGATTGAAAGATCCCACGATATTTTTCAACAACATCCATAATGTTTTTCATTCCGTATCCATGTAAAGTACCATTTGTTTTTGTGCTTATAAACTTTCCCGGAACTGGTTGCACTGTATGCTCTGTCGTATTTTTGATTTCAAAATACAACAGTTGATTTTTCTTTTTCATTTTTATATGGATCCACGTATTTTTATCAGTTATTCGTTCACAGGCTTCTATTGCATTGTCTAAAAGATTGCCAAACAATGATATAATTTCACGATCCGTAAAAGGAAGCGTTGTAAATACTTCTGTGCTGATCTGCATATCGATTTTTTTATCTTTGGCTTCTTTTAATTTCTCATTAAGTATCATGTCCAGCATACGATTGCCTGTCCAGATTTGATAATTGTAATCTAATATATCCTCGCTAAGTTCATTTAAGTAGTCATTCAGTCCGATCCAGTCCTGCTCCCGGGAATATTTTTTTAATGCAAGCAGATGGTTTTTCATATCATGCACAACCTTTCTGCTTTTCAGCATTTCCTTATATTGTGCTTCCAGGGAATTTATTTTTATTTGCAGTAATTTCTTATCACATTCTTCCAGTTCAGCTTTGTGCTTTGCTGTCTCATCATCCCAGATATTTGCCTGCATATCTAAAAATATCCACACAACTATCAAAGCTAAAAATGTTATCATGTAAAAATAAGCAGGCATGGAATAAAGCTTTATCAATCCTTCACTGTGTGCGTCCAACGCAGCGAGAAAAATATAAAATACCGCAAACCAGGCGATACCAATAGCTAATAAATAGTTAGAATTATTGATACCCTTTATGTTCTGATATAGTTTAAACAATTCTAAACATTGCACAAGAAGCATTGCAATTATAGCCAGCAAGAAGATTAATGCTGCCATTCTTGAATACTGTTGCGGCCATGTATGATTTTTCAAGAATGTTTGTATATATATGTCTACATAATCGTTTTGTCGAAATGCCTTTATTAAATACATATGTATTGTGTTATATTTCCCATTTATATTGATCCATGGGATGCAAAGATATATCTGAAAAACGATTCCCATAAATATGTCTGCTTTTTGTTTTCTTGTTCTTTCTTTTATGGTGTATTTCTCCAATAGTTTATGTTTTGGCTTTTTTTGTTTTACGGTGTCTGTTATTGTCATTTGAAAGGACTTCCTTATTATTTTGTGTTAATTTTATACTTAAATGATTGGGATAATTATACCATGATTTGTGTGGCAACAGTTGCTTGTGGCCATGAATACCCGGTTTTCTGGCCATGAATTTTTCGAAATACTCTTTATAACAATTTCTTTTGCCTATTTTGGCGTCTACAAAACCTGAAATTGGAATTGTGAATCTTCTACAACTCTTTCATCTTCCCAAGGATCTCCTGATAAAATGCATCCTGATTTCCGCTATTCTTCAAATCCTCTAGTATTACACCATCTTTCAACAGAATTAACCGACTGCAATAGCTTGCCATCTGCGGATCATGCGTTACCATGACAATTGTCTTCTTATATTCCGATGAAATCTTATTCAATGCATCAATTACAATTTTTCCTGACTTTGAGTCCAAATTTCCAGTTGGCTCATCTGCAAGGATTAAATCTGGATTGTTGATCAAAGCACGACATATGGCAACTCTCTGCTTTTCACCGCCAGATAATTCATATGAATTCTTCTTTAACAGATATTCTATCTGAAATTGTTCTGCATATTTCTTTGCTTCTGCAATCATCTTATTAATATTCTGTTTGCTTATGATCATCGGCAGCATGATATTCTCTTCAACTGAAAGGCTGTCCATCAGATAAAAATCCTGAAAAATAAATCCTATCTTACTGTTCCGGATATCCGCAAGTTTATCCCCGTATAGTTCACTGGTATCTTCTCCCATAAATTTAATCGTTCCATCCGTCGGTTTATCAATCATTCCGAGTGTTTTAAGCAAAGTTGTCTTACCACATCCGGATTTTCCCATGATTCCAACAAATTCACCTTCTGCAACTTGAAAGTTGATTCCTTTTAAAACCTTTACATCTTCTTCGCTTTCTTTTATTACAGATTTTCTATAGTTTCTTACCAAATCTTTAACTTCTAATACATTTCTCCTCATCTTTTAATCCTCCTTCAATTTTACGTGTAATATATAGTGCAAAACCTCTTTGCACAAGCAACTCTAATGCAATATATCCTAAGCAGGCAACCAGCCAATACTTTGTAAAATTCCATTTATTAACTTCCCCTGCTTTTTCCATTCGTAATAAACATGCAATAAAATGTATGACGGACATAAAAATACCGGCTGCTAATGAAATCATTCCGACACTTTGCATTTCCAAGAGATAAAGAGCTTTACGTTCTTTTTTTTGCATTCCCATACAACGTAAAAATTCCTGTTTCTTTTTATAGGATGGGATTTCTGATTCAACCTTTATTTCCATAATAAAAATCGAATTTAAAAATAATGCTGTTAAAATAAACACCTTGCTTAATAAACGAAACATCAATAATGTTTGCTGTGTTTTTACAAAAGATTCTGTGTAATATATAATGTTTTGTTCGTTTCCATCATTAATAATTTTTGTTCCATGTTTTGTGGAATAAGTTCTTATTTCTTTCCAGAGATTACGTTTATTTTCCTGATCAAATTTAATTAAAATCAATTTAGACGGTTCATTTTTTGTCTGTTCTATTCTTTTATATTCTTTCTCAAAATATTTATCAGAGAATATAATCAAGGATTCTGACCATCTGTTTGTTGTATATTGTCCAATCACATTTTCTGTATACATTTTCTTGATTTTATATAGATGGCGTTTGGATTGAGCGGAATTTTCATTTCTTTTCCCTTTTACTACAATTGAATGGAGTTCTTCACTTTTATCATCTGAATATCTTCCTGTATACATAATTCTATAATTGAAATGAAATGTTCGATCCTTTACGCTTCTATTGGGATGATTTTGATCTTGCATTGCTACTACTATTTGTTTATTTTTTAAATGTAATGTCTTTCCAGTCAATTTATTGTAATAACTTTCTGAAATACCGATTTGCTGATCACCACTAACGGAAGTAACCCTCATCATTGGAATTTCTGTTATTTTCGTTTTATCAGCCAGAGAATCTATATACTTCTGTTCACTTGTGTTTGCCATCCACAACATATCATATGGATAATTTTTCGCTTTATAGTGTTCTATTGGTAATAATGAAGAAATTTCTGTGCTTATATATGTAAGTGCAAAAAAATGAATAACAAAAAACATTAATACCAGCATTAGGTTATTTTGATATTTACTGCTAAATTGATTTATTTGTAATACATTTTTCAAGTAAAAAAATTGTTCGTGTTTTTTTATTTCTTCCAGTAATACACCCATGCCAAAAGTTAAAATTAAAAATCCACCAATTATCCATATAAAATATGCATCATAATGCACTTCTTCATAACTTGGAAACATAAACCAGGCAATTACACTCAATATAATTCCTATAATAACTGCAATTGTCCAATATCCTTTTTGCGGACATTTCTGAATCTTTTCTTCAGCTTGTATCAGTGAACTCAGATTATGATTTTCAATCCATACTATGACAGCAAACAACGTAAAAATCATAATTCCGATACTAAATTTTATTGAATACACATATATATTCAAATTTGCCGTTACTATTCGTACAAAATATAAAGGTGCAATTTTGTGTAATAAAAACTGAATGCCATACAATATACCAGTTCCAAGAATAAGTCCTAGTATTGATGAGAATACCCAGCCAAGAGCATATTCTATCAACATCAAACTAAATACCATTCGTTTGTGCATTCCCATCATAATAAATAATCCATAATCTCTTATTCTTGATTTTAAATAATAAACCATAGCATACGCCATCAACATTATAGTAATAACAGAAATCATTCCTAAAGCCATAGTAAAATCAATTCTAAAAAGAAATGCTGTTTCGGTATCTTTTACAATTTGTAATACAATCTCTTTTAATCCACGAAATACAAACAACTCCATACTTGCAACAATATTACTCAAGAAAAACAAAATATAATTCTTTAAATTACTTCGAAAATTTTTATAGATTATTTTTGTTAACATCTACATTCCCCTCTCCATTTTGTAATCTGCTACTAGCTACTTTGCTCCACATAATAGTATAGTTCTACTTTACACCACATAGTAGTTATTGTCAATTCGATTACTTATCTATTGTCATGTTTTCTGGCTATGTTATAATATTGATAAATAGATTAGAAAATATCAGGTGATGCAATGTATGATAAATCTCAATTAATGCGTGGAACATTAGAAGGATGTATTTTAAAAATATTATCCCAAAATACATCTTATGGTTATGAAATTGTTACAACTCTTCTGGGTTATGGATTTAAAGATATAAAAGAAGGAACCATTTATCCATTATTGGTTCGTCTTGAAAAGAAAGGAATTATTACTTCTGAAATGCGCCCCTCTCCACTGGGTCCAAGCAGAAAATATTATTCCATTACACCAGATGGAGTAGACTATTTGAACGAATTTAAAACAAACTGGAAGCAGATATCCCAATCTGTAAACCAGATATTTGATACGGAGGTATAAAATCATGTTGAATAAAAAAGATCAAAGAATCATACGGCAAATGATACGCCATATTCGTACATTTCCTTTATCAGATTCTGAACTTAAGCAACTTGAACGGGATCTTACCGGAATGGCTCTTGAAGCTGAAAAACGTGGAGAAGATTTTGAAGATGTTTTGGACATGACCCCAACTGAATTTTGTGATGAATTGCTTTACTCTATCGGTGGCAGCAAGGCTCCGGGTGGTCGCTATCTGTTAAAAGGTGCCGGAATTTATTATCAATTAACAGGAATTCTTGGAACAGCACTTTTTTCACTAATCCTATTACTTGCATTATTTTATACAATTATAATTCCGTCTGAACTTGCACAAACCGGATTACTTGTATTATTTGTTGCGGCAATTGGTCTTACTTTCTTTTGGCTATCTTTATCATTTGGAAATATCGCCGAACGCAATTGTGGCGCAACCGAAAAATCTGCACAGCTCGTGAATAATGGGAAGATTTTGTTGGTAACTGCAGTTATCTTCGATATCGTAGTTACTCTTTATATGATTTTTAATGCTGGAGCGTCTGTAGGACATTTTAATTATAAGCTTCCGCTTCTTATGCAGGTTATTATCTTTTTCTCCTGTTATATGCCGGCAATTCTTTATATTGTCGGTGCGAAGAGGAATCTGCCACGAGAGTACGTTTTAAATGAGCTATAGTAATACCTAATTATATGTATGTAGAAAAGTCAGGAAGATTAAATATAATCAACCTGACTTTTTTATCAAAGATTATGATCAGTTTCTCTCTTTTCCTACTGGGCAAGCCCTCGCGAATTGCTTTCATGCAATTTAGTCAAAAAGAAAGACCCTGTATAAAACAGAGCCTCTGGCATTTTCTTTTGAGAGTCTGCATTCTCTAGCCAGATTGTGGTAAATGCCAAACCCTTATAAAACTCGCAAGGCATTATCCTCTGGCACAACACCTTACTTCTTCGCTTAACAGACACTCAAGTTGCCTGTTGGTATTATTACAATAAACTTCATACAAATTTATGTCAATTGCTCTTTAATATAATACATCATTTTCTTATATTACAATTTGCTTAGATAATTCTCTAATTGATGAAAAATACCAACTATATTTATAATATCTTTTCTTACATCAAATATCACGATATAATTCATTTGTGGAATAACCGCCTCATAATATCCTTTTTTTGCCAAATACATATCCCGACTTTTCGGAAATTGGTATGGATTCTCCACCAATCGGTCATAAATACTTTCTACACTATCTAACAAATGTTTTGCAGCTTCTTTGTTTTTCAGGCGGTAAATCAAATGATACACAAGATTATCAAGTAATTCGTCTGCATGATCTGTAACATTTAATTTATAAACCATACTTTGCCCTCATTTCACCCAGTGCCTTTCTTGCATCTTTTACCTGCCCTGTTTCGATTTGCCTTTCAGATATTTCAATATCGCGATACATTGCAAGCTGTTTCATTGTCGATTCATAATTCTCCATACTCATGATAACCATATCTCCATATCCATTTTTTGTAATATAGATAGGTTCCTCTGTCCTATGACACATCTCAGAAATTTCAGAAGTATTTTTCAATTCTTTTATAGGAATTATTTGTGGCATAATCAGCACCTCCTTTTATGGTTTAATTATACCATAATTATGTCCTTTTTCAATCTTTATATACTATTATATGATAATAATCCAATTCACTCCAATTTTTCGGTTCAATAACAGATTATTTTTCTTGTAAATCTATTTTCTGGTGTAAAAGACTTCTGATCTTATTTCTTAATTGTATCTATTGTGTATTTCCTTTTTTGGTTCATACAGTTCATATACTTATAGTTAAATACTAAAAAAGACACAAGATTTTACTCTCATGTCATTTTATTGAATTTGATTCTAACTGTTGTTTCAAATATTTTTTGAAGACATCTACAATACTTTTGCAACAAAAATCCAGATTTGCAACCTTATTGATCTTTATTATTCTTTATCAATCCTTCCCAAAAATGTGATTAAATAAGGCTTTTTAATACTCTTTAATAATCTTCAATAGCTAAAAAAAGAAGCCTGAAACAACACGTGACAGTGTAAATCTTGCCATATCAAACACGCTCCTTTTATTATGTATTGATGCATTGTATAACTTGATAATATTTTTTATCAACAAAGCATCGTTAATCTTTTAACATAATTGTACTACTAAGGAATTTATTTTTCAAGTGGTTGAAATGTTAAATTTGTGTTTTTTTCTACTTCCCCAGTTGAAATTCATTTATTTGTATGTATTTTTTACAAAAATTCAAAATATGCAGAGCCGATCACAGTATTAATTTTTCTTTTATGCATTTGAAGCTTGTTAAAAACATTACACAATTCGACTTATACTTCTCTTGCATACTTTGACGTCTACAGAACCTGAAATCGGAAGCATCTTTTGAACGCATAACGATAAAAACGATCAGACATATCTTCCGGAATATATCTGACCGCTTTTATTATTTTGCAAGTTCTTTTATTATATTTTCTACTTCAGAAATATCAATTTCCAGCATTTCCGCAATTTGTTCGATTGAGAATTTATTAGACAACTTTCTCATAAGTTCTTGCTTCTCTTCTAATTTTCCTTCTAATCTTCCTTCATAGAAAGTTAAACTTGCCTTTTTAACAGTATTTTCTATCTCCATTAAACTTCTTAGAGTAGTTACCTCTAGTTCCATTGCTCCGATTATTCCTATTTTGTTCATATTGCCTCCTAGTTTACTTCTATTTTAACTTATTATAATTAAAATAATTACCATTAAAAAACCGCTCTAATCATTAGAACGGATATTTTCAATATATTTAATAATATGTTTTATATATTAATTTGTCAAGAAGTTAAATCTATATAATTGCTGCAAGTACTGCACCTTCTGAAGTATAAACCCCCATAGAAGGACCAACTTCCATTATATGAATTTCTTCAAAATTATGATAATTTTCTAATGCTTCTTTTATTTTTATAGCTTTCTCTATACAA
>OJMJ01001017.1_pt1 | contig 12597 bp, 21 predicted proteins | sample 1597181 | NCBI WGS metagenome assembly OJMJ01 (sample SAMEA2452126, study PRJEB22498) | human gut metagenome | biome: human feces; feature: human gut; material: feces | place: Australia | collected 2012
CCTTATAAAATTGATTTCGTATTTGGTGTTTGTCTGATTGAAAAAAATGCTACTATTGACCTTCATCAAAAACTTGATTTAGCCAATTATTCAAGACGCTACGCAAAAGATACTCCAGGCAGTTTTATTGTTTTATATGATGAAAAAATGCGTGCTCAGGCACTTTTAGCACAACAGTTGGAAAGCCGCTTAGATCAGGCTCTGCAGGAAAATGAATTTGTAGTCTATTATCAGCCCAAGGTTTCTATGAAAGATGGCTCCATTATAGGAAGCGAAGCTTTAATTCGCTGGAACCATCCTGACAAAGGTTTTCTGATGCCAGGCGTATTTATCCCTATCTTTGAGAAAAACGGTATGGTTAAAAAAGTTGACTTGTGGCTGTTTGAAGAAGTTTGTAAAACAATGCGCACTTGGTCAGAAAAAGGCTATCCGCTTTTCCCTGTTTCCTGCAATTTTTCAAGACTACATTTTCAACAAAGTGATTTCCCTGCACGAATCTGTGAAATCGCTGACCGTTGGAATGTTCCGCACCATCTTTTAGAATTGGAAATAACCGAAAGTGTCCTATTGGAAGAATCAACGACTATTGCAGAGGTTTTTCAGATACTTAAAGAAATGCAATTCAAAATAGCCATTGACGATTTCGGCTCCGGTTATTCATCTTTAGGTCAATTACAGCAACTGACTGCAGATGTTTTAAAACTAGACCGCAGCTTTGTAAGCCACGGAGTTACAGGTATGCGTGAAAAAATAGTTGTCGGCAACGTAATCCATATGGCCGGAGAGCTTGGTATGCAGGTAATCTGTGAAGGTGTTGAAACACAGGCACAATCCATAACACTACAGGAAATTGGCTGTAAATATTCGCAGGGATTTTATTTTTACCGTCCTATGCAGCTGGAAAACTATGAAAAATTACTTGTTGCAGATAACTAAAAATACTGCAAAATAATCTATTGATAATTAAAATATAAAACACCGCAGAAATCTGCGGTGTTTTATATTTCTATGCTAAGTACAATAATGCACGTATTTTAATAATTCCACTTCTGTATAGACAAATGTAAACAAAACCTTACTAAATATCTTTCATTTCAAAAACAGTTGATAAATGATAAAATAAAAATATGATAATTTCACTGATAATCTTAAATAAAATACACTTCATTTAAAAAAGTGCAAAAACCGAGGGGATGCGATAAAATGGCAACGCTGCTACAAGAGATATTGACAAACAACCATGAATTTTTGGTAAATAACAAGTATACAAAAGAAATATCCAAATATCCGCAGAAAAAGTTTGCCCTGCTCACTTGTATGGACACCAGACTTGTTGAACTGATCAACAAAGCACTGGGCATCCACCGAGGCGATGCAAAAATAATTCAAAATGCCGGAACCTCTTTAATCGGAGAAATGGGAGAAACCGTAAAAAGTCTTTTGCTAACCATCTATGTTTTTGATATCAAAGAAATTTTCATAGTCGGACATTATGATTGCGGTGTCGCTCTGACATCATCAAAAGACATATTACATAATATGAGAAGCAGAGGCGTCTCAGAGCAGCAATTAAAACTGATTGAAAAAGATTTTCAAGTTTGGCTTGATCCTTACACCGACCCCGCCAAAAATGTACTTACAGTCATTAAAAAACTTAAGGCAAATCCTTTTATTCCCAATGATATACCTATCCACGGACTTATCATTGACCCCCATACGGGTAAACTTGATCTTTTGGCAGATGGCTATAAAGAGACTTAAGACAAATCGTGCTCCCTGTTTTTTAGCGTCGTCAAATTTTTAGTTTTTATAATCACTATTCTAATATATCAACGCAATATTTTGGTCATTGCCAATATTCTACAAGACACCTCTTTACTTTATCGTTACAATAGTTTTGTAATGCTTGGAGCTTATAAAACATTGTATAGAAAAGAGGCTTATTATGAATCTGCAAAATGAAAAATGTGTCATCGTCGTTGACGAAGCGCTGCCGTTAGGAATTATTGCAAATACTGCTGTGATATTGGGGATAACCCTAGGCAAAACCATGCCTGAAGCAGTCGGTCCTGATGTAAGCGATCAGACAGAAAAGAGTCATCTCGGCATTATAAAATTCCCTGTTCCTGTCTTGAAAAGCTCTGCAGAAAAACTTAAATATATCAGGGAACAACTCTATCAAGACGATTTTCATGACCTGCTCGTTGTTGATTTTTCTGATTTAGCGCAGAGCTGTAAAACTTATGATGATTTTACTCAAAAAATGACTCAAGTACCGGAAAGCGCTTTAAAATATTTTGGTCTTGCAATCTGCGGCTCAAAAAAGAAGGTTGCTAAACTTACTGGAAGCCTGCCTTTATTACGATAATTTTATATTTTTGCCATTCAACTTTCAATGCCAACCCATTTATTTTCAAAACAAAAAATCCATGCAAACCGTAAAGTCTGCATGGATTCTACATTTTCAATTGGTGGACAATAGAGGCGTCGTTACGAACAGACTTCGGTTTTACCCATATTATTTTGAAGAAACTTTTATTTTTACACAAGCAAGTTAATAAAAAATAGATAGGCAAAAGCCTATCTATTTTTTATTTATCTTCTCTTTTCATCTGAGCAAGCCAGATATCAAATACCTTTCCTTCCGGAGCATCAGGATCATGCATATAAGCCTTTGCCATTTTTACATAGGTACTTGCTTCACTACCCAGAACATCAGAGAAATCACTGTAAAGCATATTCATAGTATAATAAAAGTCAGCTTTCTCCTTTATACCATTCTGTTCTGCCAAAGGATTGGTTTTTTCCATTGACCAATGCTCACCAGTTGTCCCGTCTACATTACGCATTGCAGAAACGGCTTTTTTCGCCAGTTCTTCATCGAAATGCGGACCATAGGCCAGGCAGTGTACCTTATACATAGCACAGTAAAATTCTTCCGGGCAATGTCTACGAATTTTCTCCATTGTTTCGCTTACTATATTTTTCAGCTCTTTTTCCTTCGTTTCATTCCCGACGATTTTTTCAAAGTATTCCAGATACTTATGCATAGTCTTTCACCGCCTACGCCACTTTTATGATCGTAATGCTGGCATTATTTACTGTCGCTGCCGCACTTGATTGAACCTGCAGTACGGTAGTATTATCTATTGCATAGCAGGAAGGGAGTTCTTTAACTAACGTGCTAAAACTGATATTATAAATATCTGCCGCCGCACCTGTAATAGTAGCCTCAGCCCCCGGAACAGCAGTGCCGTTGCTAATTAACTGCAAGGTTATATCTCCTGCCGCTGCAGGTGTTACATTACCATTGAATGTTACTAGATATAATCCATCAGAAGCAAGCGTTATACTGTTACTGCCAGCAACATGAACTACAGAACATCCGTTTCTTACACTATTGGTATTAAAATCTAAAAAGCCTTCTGCTACTACTGTTTGATCTGCTACTGTTACCGCGGTCAGCGCAGGCCTTTGATTGCAATTACATGCCATTTTTATCAGTTCCTTTCATCAATATAATCAAAGAGGACGGTTTGCACCGCCCTCTTTCTTTGGTGCAATTAATGCACTTTACTTAGCAGCCACAGCCGCAGTTATTGGCTGCAGTATAAGGGCTGCAGGTGATGTAAGCAGGTTGGGGAAACGGACGTAAAGTGCTGATAATATTAGCACTTTGAGCTTGCTGGCTCAGTTGGAAGTTTGCCGTTTGCAAATCTCTATCTCTGTCAGCCAGTTTATCCCGCAAATCCTGCATAGTGTTTGCATTGATCAGTGCGCGGGTAGCTTCGCCCTCTGCATGAATAGCATTGGTAATCTCGCAGGTATTACGATAATTTTCTGCACGTACTGCATCAATATTGCGATTAGTTTCACAGCAACATTGCTGTGCAGCAAAACGGTTTTCTGCAATAGCTGCACCGATAGTGCTAAAGCCATTAAGCATAGTCGTGTTCTGAGCATAGAACCCGTCACACAAACCGTTTTGAACACCACGGATACCATTCTTGATATCCTGGGCATCAAAGCCATTAGCCAGATCGGAACGTGTCAACGCACTTTCCAGTCCATTGTTACGGTTATTACCCCATCCGCCCATCAAGGCAAACAGTACGATGATCCACATAAACCATGCGCCACCGCCATAACCAAAACCGTCACCGTAATTATTACGGTTTAAATCCATTACAGGTACTACGCCTGCTCCACCTTCCATAGTCATAATTGATTCACCTCATAAAATTTTATTTTAAAAATCTGATGCGCGCTATCAGATTCTTAGACCAAATTGGGAAAGAAGTTGATTCAGCTGTTGATCATCCATGCCTCTTTGTCTGGCCAGATTCCGTACGGTTTCCTGCAGCTGTTGCGGGTTTTTACCGCGCCCCATCTGCATGGCTCTTTGCATCAGCGGATCATTACCAAACATTTGCTGGAAGATTGCCATTGGGTTCGGACTGTTTTGTATTTGCCCGATCATCTGTATTAATTGCATTGGATTCATTATCTTTCTCCCCCTTCAAGTATCTTTCCAAAGATTCTACTTTCTGCTGCAGGGTTTCAACCGTATCCGCATCAGCATATCTTTTCGGAACATCCGGATTTTCTTTTGAAAGTCGATATGTCTGAACAATGGGCAGACCATTCATATTTATTGCTTTTGCATAAATACAATTATCTGCGGGACAGATAAAATACGTAAATGTTCCGTCTAAATCTATTTGAGCGGCTTTTACTTCATCAAAACTCCCTACTGTCCGCCCTTTTAATACTGCAGGCATGGCTGGTGTGTTATACTGTGACTGCATCATATTCTGCTGCTGATAGTTTGGCATCGGCTGCATTGGTTGAGGATATTGCACCTGTCGTTGCTGTTGGCTGGGAAACATATTAACTCCCGGTACATAGAGATTATTAAACATCTTTTACTCCCCCGTTCTCTTTGATTTACTGTATTATATACAAATTTTTCTCTATAAAAAGGACTATAAAAGGACATAAAACAGACAATAAAAACAGCCCAAAGGGCTGTTATAAACAAAAGCAGTTATCAAGTAATCCTTGATAACTGCTTAAATTTTTTATTAATGCCTAACGCCAGGCTTGCAAAATCCATGTCCATATGATTTTGATTTGATTGAGGAATTCTCACGAACTTGTCTGAGCGATATATTTTAACTTCGAGGGTCTACTCCACCGGCGTTAGGCACTAATATTTTAGCACACCAATATTTTTATTTTCAATAAACTACGAAAAAAATCTTTAACTCAAACACAAGATTTTCTATAAAATTTTATCCTTTTTTAATTGACTTTTTCTATAAACCAATAGTATAATATCCACCGGGACGACGGTATTGCTGCGCCGTACTCCTACAATTTTATGTGAGCGTAAGAGAAGTGAACCCCTTTGGTTAGATAATTCTAACGAAAGGGGTTTACTTCTTGAAGAATTTGACTTTTTCAATGAACCAATAGTATAATAACTATAAAGAGATAGTCGGTATTGGATCACCGGCTCTCCCCGTAATTAAAAAATTTGACGGAAGGCCGTGTAACCGCAGGTTATGCGGTTTTTCTCATTTTATTTTCGAAATGAGAGAATGACTACTATAAGAGTTGCAAAACCTATCATTAAAGATAAGGTTTCATAAACAGTCATAGCATCACCCCCTACTCTTTTGGAGTAGGAAAACCGATTACCGACTATCTCGAAAATTATTATAGCATAACTAAACATATTTTAAAATAACCGGGAAAATATAACCCGGTTATTTCTTTATGATAAGCAAAAAGGCCTCTCTGCTTAAACAGAAGGGCCTTTTGTATAACGGATGGTGAAAGGATGAAGTACCTAACGCCAGCCAGCAAAAGAAAACGAGTCGGAGTTGGAGGTTATTGCATGTTGTCAACCGAACAAGAGAAACTATATCTGCTTTCCTAAAAAAGTCAAACTGTTTCTTTAACTAAACCTGCACCTTTACTAAACTGTCGTTAGGTACAAATATATATTAGCATCACTTTTTTAGGTTTTCAATATTCTAAAGCAATACTATTTTTTTATAGGCTAAAAGAAATGTCAAAATAAACGACTTTATTTATAACACTCTTATCAGTACCAAAAGCCCTCGTTGCATACGCAAGAGGGCTTTTGGTACTTTTGGGCAAGGATTAAGATTTTGTGCCTAACGTCAGCCAGTAAGGCAAATGAGTGGAGAGTTAGACTTGGGTTAACACTATTGCCCGTTGTGGTAGGACATCAATCATACACCTTTACTGAACTGACGCTAGATACAAATATATATTAGCACCACTTTTTTAGGTTTTCAATATTCTAAAGCAATATTATTTTTTCATAGATTAAAGGAAGCCACTAAAATCAGTGACTTCCTTTTTCATATAATAAGATCAGCAACCTTATTATTTTTGTAATGCTTTTTCACAGTTTTGTTTATTCAGTATTTCGTAGATCATCCGGTAACTTTTTCGCAGATCCCGTACTACAGTTTTTTCAGATAGCCCGAGACGGTCAGCTATTTCATAATTAAGCAAGTGCCGTATAAACCGCAGTTCCAGTATTTCCAGCTGGCGCGGGGTCAGCTTTACTTTCTCTATTACTTCCTGAAATTCTTCTTTGGTCGGTATATCGTCCAGTATATGACGAACTTTCAAGTTTGTACGGTTCATCGTTTCACCTGCTCGCTATTATTGCTCCTGCTACTGCTCCTCCGACAATTCCCCAGCCAAGATTTTGGATCTGTTTTAGCCTACTTTTCTTTTGCTCCTGTTTTATTTGAGAGCTCAATATCTCTAAGGATTTGTTTTGCTCTGCTATTGTCTTGTTGGAGTTCTTTAACAATTCCTGAACCTGTGTCAGCTCGTTCTTGCCCTTCTGATAGGATACGTTCTGCTCTTTGATTAGCTTCTGCAGCTCGTTCGAGTTCCTTTTCTGCTGCTCCAATATGTCCGACAGCTTTATCAATCGACTTTCCGAGTTCTCGGTTATCTCCCATAACTCCATGAACTGTTCCCTGGACATCGTTATTGTTTCCGGTAGATCCTCCCGATTCGCCGCCGAACATATACCAGGCAATAACAGCAATAACAAGGACAGCAAAAATAATACTATACCGGTGATCATATATTTTCTCATACACGGTTAAACCTCCTGTTCTGTCTGCAGTTAATAATATAGTTTAAGAAAAAACTGCCTGCAAAACAAGAACCGCCACAGCTCCAACTACGATTCCAAAAATACACGCTTTCCCGCATTGTTTATTACGGTATTTTTCAATACGGTTCTGAACGTTTACAGTGAAATCCTCAATATCTTCCGAAGCACTGCTGAGAAAATTTGTTAATCTGCCGATTTGTTCTAATAACCATTCCATGATAAAACTCCTCCTTAATCAACAACTTCTAATAACATACTGTTTCCGTTATCCAGTATCCATCTTGATACTTCTTCACCGTCTGCGTTTTGCATCCTCAGGCATCCATATGTGGGAACCCAGCCCTGATACGGAGCAAACGGGTCAGCAAGGCCGCTGCCGCCACCGTGTATATCACGATATCTGGAATCACCGGTATGGATATAAAAAGTTCCATATGCTGCACCCTGTTCTGCCGCTAAATCCATCCCCGGGTAATCTGCGCTTACCGTATAGTTTCCATTAGGCAGTGATTCTCTCTCCTGCCCAGCACCATTATAGCCAGGTACAATAGCGCTGCGGCATTCATAATCTTTTATTACCTGGCCTAAATCATCCATTGTGTATAGTCTCTGTTTTGATCTTATGTACTGTAATTGCATTTTCTTCTACCTCCATTCTTTCTATAGCCATTTTCAGCGCTTCATCCTTGCGCCAATCACCGCCAAATTTTATTCGTAAAGGGTCTAAACAGTTACGCATAGCCTTTAATACCTGAACTGCTTCATCTACCGTTAAAATCATTATGCGGTCTTCTTTCGGGTTGTTTTTCGTCTTCGTCAGATATGCCATTCCCATTACGGTCTACAAGCCTACGGCTTAATGCCAGCAGGCTTCCCAGAAGTGGAGCTCCGCATATAACGAGTATTATATCCTTTAGTTCCGGCAGCCCTGCCTTATTCAGCCAGAATGTGAAATATACCCAGGTTCCGATGTATAGCAATATCGTTCCGAAAAGCAGATACAACGCTGCATAGATTGGCCACATATTGCCGCTGGATATCGCTATATCCGGCAATTTTGACATACCTTTTTCCAGCCAGCCTTTTATTTTTACAAACACTTATTGCACCCCCTGTTTTCCACATCCGGAGGATTCTGAGGTAACTGCAGGACCTTGTTATAAATTTCGGTAATTGCACCATTACCGCCAAGAGCTTTATAACTCCTATACATATCCATTATGTTTTCCATATTGTAGATAGGTATAAATCTTTTCTCCTCTGATTTATGATAGATACTTATGATCTCAGTTCGGAGCAAACTTCTTATAGCATCGTCTCGTGCTACTTCCTGCTTGTTCCTTTCCTCGATCTCTGCCCGGTATTTAGCATACATTTTCCATAAAATACCCAGCAATCCGCTCTGCAGCAGCAGGCTTACTGTTGTACCTATATGAGTTTGTATATACTCCAAGATGCTCCACCCTTTCTGAATCAATTTAACTTTTTTATTTCAAGGTTACTGTTACCGCCCTTCCATTATTACTGCTAAAGTAATTCATTACCGGATTTTCGCTTGAACCAAAATTATAAATATAATTCGTCCAATTATTATTACTTACGAAACCGGATAAACCTAAGGTATAAAGCTTACCGTTGATATACGCGCCGATACTGGTTATTTCAGTAGTATTGCCGCTCAATGTTATTAACATGTTATTGACTGTATATCCGCCAGTCATGGGGTCCATAAAAACAGTAGCATTTATTATTCTGACTGTTTTTCCCTTAAATGTCGTAGGCGAAAGGCTGCCATACTTGCCGGAATAATAACCGGCTTCTGACATAAATTCACTGGCCATAAGCATTCCTACCGTAAGATTGAATACTGTAACATCTTCTTCTAATACTGCAGAAACTTGTAAGTTATTGGTAACAATTACGCTTAAAGGGTTGCTTGTTAAATCCATTTTATTTTCCTCCGTTTCTTATTACGGAGGTTATCACGATCAGGTTAATTTTACTGTTATCGTACTGCCTTTTTTGCTTTCCAGGTATGTTAATTGCGGAACTACTCCCGTGGTCGAATTATAACTATAATTCGTTAAATTTTGTTTTTCGTCAAAGGCACCAGTCAAAGAGTACTGAACTCCGTTGATCTCGCATTTCATCGACGGTATTACACTCAGGGTATTTCCCACTAAACTTACTGTAAAAGCACTACCCATAAAAGTGCTTGGAAGAAAAGTCATACTCATAGCATTAATACCATTTACTGTATAACCTTTAAATGCAGACGGAGATATAGCGCCATATTTGCCTTTTTCAAAACCATATCTGATGTCTTTAAACATCTCGTCACTAAAATCTCCAATACCAACCTGTAAGCTATATGTTACAGCAGCTTCGATTACTTCCGCACCGACCGTCATATCCCCCGTGACTATTACACTAATGGGATTTTGGGTCAGATCAATTCCGGAATAAGGCTGTAATGACGAACGTTGATGTCCCCCCCCAGCAACACATTGGTTTTCAGTGTCTCCAACGCTATTCACTGCAATTACATCTTTGTTTTCCATTTTTAACCCTCCTGACAATAAATCTTTTCCAGTTTTTCTTCGCCTTTGTAGCCGGTAATCAGTAAAGAAGTGCCTTTCTTCACTAAAATTGCATAAGGGCATTGGCCATTCACGCTAAAGTTATATTCCCCGGAATCAGGAAATGTTACTTTAGCATATTCTGCCATAGTCGTTTTTAATGAATCGTTCTCATTTTTAAGCGAAGCGTTCTCATTTTCCAGCGTTTCGTACTTGCTTTTAGGTACGCCGCCAAGTAATTTTATCAACCAGTTAATCATTTTCTTCCTCCATTATCACGCCGATTTTTGCGTCACTCTCGAATACCGCTGCCATTCTGCCGTCCTCGGGCGTATACATTGAATAAGTACCCGTGATTTGCCATTGCGTAAATTTATATCCGCTGTTTGGCGTACACAGTAAAGTAATAGCTGCTCCATAATTGAATGTAAACGTTGTACCGCCATTTCCGTTTATCGTTATCACGCCATGAGCAGGCTGAACTACTGTAACCTTGAAGGTCTTTATAGTCGCCGCCGTAGCACTCACCGTAATATTGCCAGTCAACGTCCCGCCTGTAGTCGATAACGTGCCGGCATTGTAACCAGTATCCGCAACAATAGAAACTGTATATTCCGTACCATAAGGCAGAGTGACTGAACTGGTATATTTATTTCCGTTCGCAGTTACCGTTATCGTTTGGTGTGCGGATTGTACGATACTTATTGTCAGATAACCGCTTATGGCAATAGCGTAAGTCTTACCGTCAGATTTCCTGTATATCCTTCCTGCAGTAGTACCGGCAGCGCCAACAGTACGTAAAGCAACAAAACATGTATTACCATCAACTTTCAGCTTTAGGTTAGGGCTTCCCGCTTCGGCTTCCGTTGAATAAATATCACATGAAACTGCCGCTTCTCCATTTTTCTTTATGTACAGCTTTTTGCTTAAAGTCGCCATGTTCACACCTCACTCTACATAAAGTTCTGAACCGTCAGGAAATACTAAGTGCCCAGCAGAATTAAAAACACCTGCATTTATGTAGCTCAGAGAGTTCCAGTCAGTAGCACCATTGCCGAATTTCATTTTGAATGTATCTGTTTCTAACCCTATTTCACCTTTTGCTAAAGTCGGATTTTTAGTTTGCCAATTTACCGCCGTATCATTTCTGCATGACAAAGATTCGATATTCAATGTTACTTTAGCCATTCTTCACACCTCATGCATTACCGCAGTTTAGTATAAACGTATCAGAATTCTTCACATAGGATGCACCGTCAGACAAGCTTTCAACTTTAGTCTTTGCAATGTTGGTATTAAAGTTTGCCGTCACCCGTTCATCTGTGTAATATAATTTGCTTCCCTCGGCGATATCGCTCGTAGTAAGCGTTACCGCGCCTGTTTTTCCGTTGACAGATAATACTGCTGCTGTTGCGCCTCTTAACTGTATCCAGTTATCTAAGACACTTGCCGGAGACTGCTTTAAGATAAAGCTTCCAGCTCCGTCTGTTCTAACTGCAACATCACCCGTTTGGGCTTCAAGCGCCAGCATTTCTTCCTGATTGTCTACTACATGCGGCTCAGTAATTGCAAGGGCAGGAAGAATAGATTCATCAAGTTTGCCGCTCTCATTCAGCATCGGCACATTACCTGCAGCTGAACCAACATTTTTAGTTGCCGCTGTGCCGATCCCGGTTATTTTACTCGTAGACAGATTCGGAATATCGCTTTCAGAAAGATTGGTTGCCGTTGTTACCCGTCCTTTGGCATCAACCGTAACTTTGGTATATGTACCTGCAGTAACACCGCTGTTTCCCAAATTTGCCTGTATGGCAACGGCTGCACTGCCGTCAAAAGAAGCAGAACCGCTAACATCACCGGAAAGCGTTATACTTCTGGCTGTTTTCAGCTTCGTTGCTGCAGTAACCTCACTTACTGACATCGTACCGTCAGAAGCAACAACGACTTTATCTGTTCCGGCAGCCTGCGATTTTACGCCGCCTAACGTGCTTGTCGTAGCAGTAGGAAGATCATATTCATTACTGCTGGCGTAACTCAGCTCCTGCCACTTTGTTATACCATCACCAAACTTAAATTTTTTAGTGTCGATCTCTACGCCCATTTCACCTTTGGCTAATACTGGATTCTTACTGTTCCAATTTGCCGCCGTGTCATTTCTCATTTGCAGAGTTTCGACTTTTAATGTTTGCGCCATTATGCTTCGCCTCCACTTATAATTTTTATTTCAGTGTAGTCTCTGCCTACACAAAAATACTTACTGTTTTCTTCGTCCCAGCGGTAACAGGCATTACTGTTTATGTCTATATACAGCGCTGAAACGCTACCGCGGTTTGGAAACTCATATACAGAAGAATATTGCTTTATACAGCTTCCATCCCGGACAGAAGGTATACTTATTTTTCCCTTTGCAGCACTTGCCCCTTGTAAAGTACCCTGTAGATTCATTAAAACGTCACCTCTTCTTCAAGTCTGAATTCATGTGGTGTTATTATCGTATCTACATACCCGTCAGATTTTTTCAGCTGCACATCATATACATAATTCCCATATTCCAGGTTTTCTGTATCTTCCGGCTGTATTTCAATTTTCCCTGAACTTGCATCCTTCTGTATCAGGATATCCCTAGTTTCGGTATTAGCCTTTACTGTAAAAGTGATCTCGTCACCTTCTGCCGGTGTATATTCATCACCATTGGCATCGGTTATAGTCAAAGTAAAGATCGCGCTGTCTCCTCGTGTTAGAAAAATTTTATTCTTAAATATCCTAAACATAGCGGCTTCTCCTTACTCTATCCAAAATTCCGAACCGTCTTTTAAAACCACATGCCCGGCACTGTTATAGACG
>OJMJ01001025.1_pt1 | contig 12519 bp, 13 predicted proteins | sample 1597181 | NCBI WGS metagenome assembly OJMJ01 (sample SAMEA2452126, study PRJEB22498) | human gut metagenome | biome: human feces; feature: human gut; material: feces | place: Australia | collected 2012
AGGCCGATATCTATAAAAGCAGCCTGTATGCCGCGCACCACATTGCATACACGCCCCAGAAAGATGCTGCCGACAAGCTGCGCACTGTTATTGCGCTCAACAACATATTCCATTAAACGGCCGTTTTCCACAATGCCCATACGGGTTTCTTCCGGGTTAACAGCCGAAATAATTATTTTAGCCGTCATCAGCACCCTCTTTCTTTAATCTTTGCGCCGTTAATGCGTTCCGCGCACCACGTCAATACCGGCAGCAGTAAATTTATCTTCCAGTTCTTTAATTACCGGGCAGATTACACGGTTGCCGTTTTCATCTTTTGGCATGGTGCAGTTGCTTAAATGCAGTGCATCCGGCTGCATTTTTATAATGCGTTCAACTTTTTTGTTAATGCCTTCCTGGTTAGGCAGTTTATTTTCACCGCAGCCGTTACAGGTAAAAACGGCAGCAGCCTGCAAAGTTTCATCGCCATAACGTTCAAACGCGCCTGTTTTTTCGTTTAACGCACGCAGGCAGCCGCTGCCCGTGCAGGATGCGCTTACACGCAGGCAGCGCAGTACAGCAATTTTCTTCATTAAGTATTCCTCCATAAAGTTCAAATATCATTCATTTTTTTAGTTTGCAGCCGCCGCTTGATATAATCGCTGAAAAGCGCATAAAAAACGGAACACAAGGGCACGCTTATAATCATGCCCATAATGCCGCCAAGCCCTGCGCCTATCATAGCCGCAACAAGCAGCCACAACTCCGGCAGGCCGACGGATTTGCCGACAATTCTCGGATAGAGAATATCGCCTTCAATACGCTGCAGTACAAGGAAAAAGATAATGAAAACAATAACTTTTTCCGGCTGCGATATTACAATAAATATACAACCTATTACTGCACTGGTTATGGAACCGATATACGGCACAACCGCAAGGCACGCAACCAGTGCGGAAATAACAAAAGCATAAGGTATGCCTAAAATTATCATACCGGCAAAACACATCAGCCCCAGTAAGAAAGCCTCCAGAAGCTGCCCGCCGATAAACCCGGAACAAATCCTTTTGGCAAGCGATGCCGCCGCAATAATGTACCTGGCGCGTTCAGCACTGCAAAAAGCATAAAGCGCACGGCGTGATGATACTGCAAGCTGTTTCTTTTCCAGCAGAATATACACCGCAAACACAAAGCCCATTACAAGGTTTGCCACCACACCGGCAACCGAAGCCGTAATGCTTAAAGTCTGCGAAAGCAGAGCCGCTTTATTGGCCTGCCAGTAAGCTTCCACGGCAGCCTGCCATTCATAAATTTTGTCCTGAACGTATGCCACGTCTTCTGGCGAAAAATTCCATGACAAAAGCTGATCCTGCAAAAAGGCATTAAAATATACAATATCCTGCGGCAGCTTATGGCTTAAAATAACAATACTTGCATGCAGTTCCGGCAAAACGGCAAAAAGCAGTGCCGTTATTACGCCAAAAATAAGCATAAAGCCTGCAATAAGGCAAACCGGCCCTCTAAACCTTGCAGCACGGTCTTTTAACACACGCATCCATATCTGCTCAAATTTTTCTATAAACACATTTACGGTAAAAGCAATAACGCAGCCCGTAATAAGCGGCATTAAAATGCCCAGCGCACTGCCCAGCAGAGATAAGGTTATTTCATAATTCCACAAGGCCCATATAAAAATTATAACGGCAACAAGCTGCTGCCAGATGTTTTTTTGCATAATTTACTCCGTTTCATTTAATAAGCTAATTGTAACATAAAAAACTGCTTCTGCAAAATAAAAGCTAAAGCATGCGCACCAAGATTGTACAAAACGCTTAATTGTGGTATAATGCAAATGTTATAGTGCGCCTGTAGCTCAGTGGATAGAGCAGCGGCCTCCGGAGCCGCGTGCGGTGGTTCGATTCCACTCAGGCGTACCAGATTTTTACTTTACGAACATTGTTATCATTCTTGTTACATTCATTACAATTATTGCTATAATTATAAGCAATAGACATTTCCCACACTTCATGTTCGCTATCATAATTTAACAAAACTTCTTTTACAAGCGTTGAGAGTATAAACTCCCGGCGCTTTTTTCCTTTTAAGCCATGCATTAAAAAGTAAATTATTCTTTCCTTTGTTAAACTCAAAGGATTATTCATAAGGCTTAAATGTTCTATTTCATTATCAATGCTTTTTAACCGCGCTTCGTTTTCTGCTATTCTTCCTACGATAGAATCAGATATAACACCATTCTCTAATGCCATTAAACAATTATTAAGTTTTTTCTCTACTTCTTTTCGTTCATTTTTTAAAATTTCTACCTCTTGTTCTCCATCAGCCGATTGTGCCAATAGCTTTATTGCTTCATCGGCAATAAGGTCAACACTTTTTTCATCATTTAATATGCTCATAGCATTATTAATCACAGCCTGTTCTATCGTATCAACTTTAATTGCTTTCATGTCGCAGCTTTTATTTCTTCTTTGGTTATTACATACATAATAATAATGCTTTACTCCATTTCGACTTGTGCCACTCATACCCGTCATATAAGCCCCACATCGCGCACATTTTATTTTAGCTGTCAAAAGGTATATATCACTCATATATACTGGCTTATTCCTTTTTTGTTTTTCCACTCTATCTTTTGCCATCAAAAACACTTCCTTTTTTATTATTGGTGGCACTGCATTATCTACTGTAATACCATTCCAGCTGTATACTCCTATATAAGTTTCGTTGGTTAACATTTTAGAAAAACTGGTTCTCTGAAATTTTTTACCTGTTAATGCAAAATATTCGGGAGATAATTCTTTTATAATATCTACCGTTTTTGCACCATCAACAAAACGTCTAAATATTTTTCGTACCAACGGCGCTGTTTTAGGATTTATTTTCAATCTTTTATCTTCACCTATAATATAGCCCAGCGGACAAGTTCCGTTCCACTTCCCTTTGAGTGCGTTTTCTGTCATGCCTCGTTTTACTTTACGGGCAAGGTCTGCACTAAAATATTCCGCATTTCCTTCTGCCCATGTTTCAAATAAAATAGCTTCTGGCCCATCGCCAAAATATTCCAAAGCAGAAATTACTCGTACACCGCTCTTTCTTAACTGCCATTTATATATAGCGCTGTCATAACGATTTCGTGCAAAGCGCTCATGTTGATATACTATTACATAATCAAACATTCGCTTTAAACTATCCTGCATCATTTTTTGAAACTGCGCTCTTGTATCACGTCTGCCGCTAATCGCTCTATCAGCATAATGGCCAATAACCTTCATATTATTTCTTTTTGCAAAATCAGTACAAACTCTTATCTGGCCTTCTATGCTTTCTTCGCGTTGCTTCCCGCTGGAAAACCGTGCATATATTACTGCGCGTCCTGCGTATTTTGTATTTTTTTCCTTATTTGTTTTATCCATTCGTCAACAACCTTCTCCTGTTCTGGTGTCAATCTAAATTTATAACATTTTAGTTTTGCATCTTTCGGATATATCGAAGGTCTACCAGCGCCTTCACGTTTTCCGCCTCGTGACATTTTATCACCTCATTTTTTGATTTTAGTATATCATATTCAACCATAAAAAATAAGCCCTTGCGTAAAATCAAGGGCTTTACTTATTTCTATTATTTTGTAGCAACCGCTATTACTCCACCAGCTAATCCAACGCAAAAGCCGTTAAGCCAGCCTTTCCAATAAGCACGTTCTCGTTCGTCAGCCGCCGCTTCCCTTTCTGTCTGAATTTGCCGCCTCAATTTCTCGGCATATTCGTTGCAGACAGCCAACGATTTCTTCGCACTCTCCAACGATGCGCTTGCAGTCTGTAATTCCTGCTGTAATTGCTGTACCTGCGTTTTGGCTTTGGTTAATAAGGTCATCAATTCTGCCTGCTGTTTCTCCTGCGCTGTTAAGCTGTCCGCCAGCAGCGTCAAGTTCGCTTGCAGCCTGTTGGTGTTCTCCTTCAATTTCTGCCATTGTGTTATCGGTACTTTTATGTAGCTGTTCGATGTTGGCATCGTTTCCGCCGCAGCCTCGCACTGTGCAATAAACAAAGGCGCAAAACACCAAAGCAATGATAATAATGTAATTACGATTATTATTGGTAGATTTTTCTTGTTCATTTTTCATAACTACCTCTTAGTGCGGCAACTTAGATATAAAAAGATAAACAAACATCAGCAAAGCGCCAATGCCTGCGCTTGCAATGTTGGTCACGCACTGCAATGCTACTGCTAAAACAGCATTATCAACCTTAAAGGAATAATATGTTGCTGCTGCGTAAATAATTAAAAGTGCGGCAAGTAAAACATACTTTTTCTTATTCATAATTGCACCTCAATCTTTTACGCAAAGGTTCTCCCATTTTTTATAAACGTCAACATAGGTTTCATCCCTGTCGCCGTTGTGGGTAATTTCATAATAAACTCCGTCCGGAACTTTAGTGCTTAAAAGTGCTTTCCAATTTTGCAATGTTTTACAAAACCACACAACAAATACATCATCAATACTAATTTGCACGCCATCGGTTTTATCTACGTGGCTATTAAAATAATCTACAACGATTTGTCTTGCTTTTTCCTGCATTATTATTCCTCCTCATATCACTTTGCCAACATCGGCAAAAATGGTTTTTATATTGCTAAAAACGCACATTATTCAAAACTTTAGCGTTATTACCGCCATATTTGGCGTGTAAGCCGTTTTATAAACCTTCGCATAAAATCATAAGCGTTGATTTTTAAAACAAGCGCATACGCCAAATATAAAGGCGGTTATTTTTGCTTACAGTGCATAATAATGATGTAATACGCCGCAGGCAAAGCCTAACAGCACGCCCAGCCAAAAATACTTGTCAGTAACAATTGTTTTAATGGTTTGCATGATTTTCACCTCCATACTTTCAAAAATACCGGCAAAGGTTATAAGTATACTTTGCAAATTTGCTGTTTTTTGCAAAGTATATAAATCAAGATTGAAAAATTCGTGATTTTTGCAAAATAAACCGCCTCGAAACCGACACGGTTAAACTGGTCGATTTCGACGGGTTTAAACTCCGTTTTGCTGCCACCAGATAGCTTTACCTCTAATTACCCCGCCGCCGGGTTTCAACTCTCCGTCGCCTGGAACATCAGGCAAGAACCATAAATCCCAGCGCTCGCAGGTTGTACTCGGTCCATAATCGTCAATTTCCGCAGCCTCGCAGTGTGTCATTACAGTTTGTTGGTTAATGCCCAACCCAATTTCTTCGCATAAAATAGCCACGACGCGTGCCGCTGTATCAATTTGTTCAGCGGTTGGTGGATAATCGCCAAAATCAATAACTCCGCCTGCATATGCTTGTGCTCCTGCGCAGCAACAAAGTGCAATGCCGATAGCGTCACTGTTCCGTCGCCAAGTATGACTTTTTAATTCTGTAAAATCATCGCAGGTACAAATAATAGCACCATCATTGTCGATGTTTAAGTGATAATCATCATAAAATTGATGATAGCCTCCGGCAGTCCAGTGTAAATAAATATGGTCGATTTTGTTTTTTGCAGCACGAGCCATGGCTCGCAGTTCTTCAAAAGTTATTCTTTTTTGCATTTTCAGTCCACCTTCCTAAACGGGTTAAAAAACAGCGCCAACATGTGACGCTGCTTGAAAAATCCACTTCACCTGCGCCCACCTCCCGGTTTATTGTCATCTTCCAGCACATCCGGCACTCCGTCGTTATCGCTGTCAACAAAGCCTTTGCCGATTAAGAGAATAGCACTTGTAAACTGCGCTCCTACCAGTACCGTTAAAAACTGTATCAGCGTATTTACATCGGCTTTACCGGTATTCCACCAGTTCGCACAAAAAGCTATGTTGAAAAGGATAATCTCGGCGGCCAGCACCACTGCATAATAAACGATAGCTTTTGTGCCGATGCTGGCCGGTATCTTTTTTAAGCTGCTTGCTATCAAGTCTTTAATTTTGTTAATCATTACTATCCCCCTTTACTTCAAAATAACCTGCGCCACAGCAACCACTATACCGATAGCCGTTAAAATTGTGGCGGTCATCCAAACCAGCAAGCTTTTAAGCGTAAGGGCCTGATGCTGTGTTTTCTCCAGTGCGTCTAAACGGTCGCTGTGCTTATCAAGGCGCCGGTCTTGTTTTTCCTGCGTTTTTAAAATACCATTGGACAGCATGGCTTGTATTACGCTAATTTGCGACATCATATTTTTAATGTCCTTTTGCATCTCGCGTAATTCTTCATTGTTTGTATCTTCCACGGCATTACCTCCACATTAACTTTTCTGGTCTTGATTTGCGCCCATAAAAAACATAATTGCCAAAAAAGTAATAACCATGCCGCATACATAACCGCATATAAAATCAAACAGTTTAATCATCCCCTTTTTGTGTAAATAAAAAGCCCCTGTATACTTATTGCAGGAGCGTGATTATATGAAAAAACAGCAAAAACGATTAAAGCTTCCCAAAACTTTGTAAAAACCGTTTACAGGGCATTTATACGCATGATTTAAAAACGCTCTGTTTATGCGGTTTTGCAGTAATAGCGTAAAATACAACGTTGAAATGCGTTGCTCTCTGTTTTTCTATATCATTATACTTAAATTATGTTTTTAGTTTAATACAATTTCAGCTAATTCTTCTTTGGTTTCACATGCTTGAATTTTGGCGTCTACTGTACCATACCATGCGTATGCTTCCAACTGTGAATCACGTACTGCTTTAAAAACAGTGTCAAAGTCAGCAAGCTGCATTGTAATCAGACCTTTGCCGCCATCGGCAATCCATACTTTATACGGCGTGCTGCCGCTTACTTCTGCCGCTTTCCAGCTTGCCATAAAGTTTGTAATGTCTTCGTTGGCACAATCAAAGCCATAAGTATTGCCATCGGATAACTGCACCTGCCTTATGGCATCGCGTTTCTGTGCAAAGGATGCGCCTGCTTCACGGTGTTTTGCAGTTTTCATTTCTTCAAGCGTTTGTTCAGAAATTGCAACAACTTCATAGTATTCGCCGTTGTCCTCAATAGTCGCATCGTTTTCATTGCACCATATAGCCGTTGCAGTATATTTAGCCATATCGTTTTTATTATTTTTATACAATTTTGTTCCTATCATTTTTAAGCTCCTTGCCCAAAAACATACCAATACATACCTGTAAATTTATTACCGCCATCATATGGATGTGACCCAATTTTAATAGTAGTAGTAGATTTCTGCATAAGGCATGTGCTGGCATCATAATTACCGGAAGATTTAAACCCTTCCAACATGACAGAGTAATTAGTATTTGCCATTTGTTTTAGCAAATTAACAGTGCCGCCGGTATAAGTCATAACAGATGCGTTTGTCGTATAACCACCTTGTTCAATCCATCCGCTCTTATATTGCCGATACCAATTATTTCCGTCGGTATATGTACTTATTACATAATCTGCATTTGACGGCAATACACTACCCATCGCGTCCATTACAAACTTCGTTGTTGCAATTCTTGTGCTGCTATTACCGCTTGCAGGTGTAGGCGCAGTAGGAGAACCCGTAAATGTAGGACTGGCAAGCGGTGCTTTTGCGTTTAAGTCGGTTTTGGCAGCATAAGTATCTTTAATATTATTCCCGTTTTCATCCTGAACTGCTTTCAATATTTTTTCTATAATTGTCTGTAAATCATTTCCGTCTGTTATAGTAATTTTATTGCCCGACTGCGATATACTTTTTAAGTATTCTGTCGGCATTGGACCAGTCGGGCCTTGTGGTCCTTGTATGCCCTGTGGGCCCTGTTCTCCTTGTTCGCCCTGCGGTCCTTGTGCACCAGTATCTCCTTTGACCCCTTGCGGCCCCTGCGCACCAGTTTCACCCTGCGGGCCAGTTTCACCAACCGGGCCTTGTGGTCCTTCCGGCCCCATCGGTCCCTGTGGTCCGGTTGCACCGGTATCTCCTTTGTCCCCTTTCGGTCCTTTTACTAATCCTAAATCAACTGTTGCCATAATTATTCATCTCCTATTTCATAAATTAAATGCCCATTATCATCTATGCTAAAATTCGGCGCAGTAGCATTATCATCATAATGTAGCAATAAATGCCCATCTCCATTAACTTCAAAGCAATAATGCCCATCTACATTTACCTGCACACCACTGGGGCCTTGTTCACCCTTGTCGCCTTTCTCACCCTTTGGTCCTTGTATGCCTTGCGGCCCTTGCGGTCCAATTTCTCCTTGTGGTCCCGTTAACCCAATAGGTCCTTGTTGGCCTTGCTGGCCTTGTATACCTTGTGGTCCCTGTGGCCCAATATTTCCCTGGGGTCCTTGTATGCCCTGCGGCCCCTGAACACCTTGTGGGCCTGTAATATTAACGCTTTGCGGATTTTCTAAACCGGCTTTATTTGTCCAACTAAGAACACCATTTTCATTAACACTTGGAATAAACACGTTTACGTTTGTTGCAATGTTTTCTACATTTTCTATTGCGTTATCTAAGTCACCATATTTATTCCCAATCGTTTCCGCTTTCGTTGCAGCTTCTTCTGCTCTGTCGGCAGCGTCCAGCGCAGTTTCTTCACTATCTGCTGCATTAGTTTCGCTTTCTGCTGCATTTGTTGCACTTTCGGCAGCAGCATTAGCCTTATTTATTGCTATATTTGCTTGCTCAGTAGTTTGCTGTAATAAGTTTTCGGCAATAGGTAAAACTTTTGCCGGGTCTTCCGTTAATTCAAATCCTGTTCCCGCATTATTAATTTTTATTGCTTTCCCAGGTTTCAACTGCAATGTTGTATTAAAATTAGCCCCGTCTACACTTACATCCATAACTACTGCGCGTGACAATCTTTCATTAAGCTGTTGCGCTATCATAATGTTATCGTCAAAGGCCTGTTCCACATCATCAGCGTAATAGTCGCCCTGATTAATTAAATCCATTAGCTGCATAAGTGGTAGTTCACGCATAATAACAAGTTTTTTCCCGCTTGCAAGCGGTTCCCCGCTTTTTGGATATGTCACTATTTTAGATATTAAATCAACCGTATAATTTTCTGTTTCCGTTGTACTGTTATCGTCGTTTGAAATATAAACATGTATATAACCCGGTTGTTCTGCGTTTACGTCAAAGGTTATCGGAAACTGCGTTGTGCTCCCATTGCCAACGTATATGTTTTTTACTAAGTTTTTTTGTACTGTCATTTCTACACCACCTTTTGTATAAAAGAAAAAGCACCTAAGCCGTTAAGCCTAAGTGCTTATAAAAATTTACAGTATTATTTTATCATGCTTTTTTCATCAATTTGTAATTTACATTTTAATTTTTCTTTGAATTTTTCCCGAATAAAATACTCCACAAATAATGCTGTATATCTTCTTCGGTTAAATTGCCTTCATCAATCCAGCGTGCTGCCGTTATCATACCATCCGTTAAAATCTGCGGCAAGCCTGTTATCATATCGGCCATGCGCAGCACCGCTTTGGCAACATCCAATGCGTCTTTGTTATCACTGTTTATAGCACGGGTAACGTTAAGCATTTGATTTGCTATTTCTATTAACGGTTGATTGCGTATATTAAATACAGGTTCGCCCGCCGCCGCTTTCAGCGCCATCGGTAAAGCGTCACGCAAAACAGGTATGCCGCCAACAGCCGTGCTAATAAAAGTAATGCCTGCCCCTTTGGCAACGTCCGCCAGGTCATCATCATCATCGTCAATCATAGCACGGATGCCTGCTTCAATTACAGCAGGTATCGCCATCCAAAAAATTATGCCTGTTAATACCGGCGCCATCGCCTGTGTAAGTTTTTTGCCGTCTACTCTTGCCTTGCGTGCTTCCCACACCTTTAATGCTATGGCATTATGCACTACACTAAAATAGCTGTAAAACATGGTAAGTTGCTTTGTAAATTCATTTCCACGCTGAATTTCAGCCATATCAACCGTTTGCCCGCTGCCAAATACGCGCCTTACTGCTGCATCGCCTGCGCGAACCGCTGCTGCTTCCACGTTTACCGGGTCCACGCCTTTTGCGATTCCGTCCTGGTATGCTTTTTGGTATTCGTGCATCCAAAGAGGGCAGGCCAGCATTAAGTCAGTTTTGGTTATCAACCAAAAGGCACTTTTCGTAATCGCGCTGTTGCTGTTATCTTTAACAAGCCTGCCGAAGTCCCTGTCCATAGTTTCTGCACGGTTACGTAAAAAGACACTTTTTGCCATTATGGTGTTGTACTGACGCTGTGGATGCAGGTAGAAGTCTTTAATAGCTTTTGTGGCTTCAATCGGTCCGATGTAATCCATCATTGGACCGATGTTGCAGATATTCAAAAGCGCCGTCGATACTCTAAACCCAAGTACCGCTTGTGTTTGACGCATGCGTATCCGCTGTGATGCTTTTTCGTAAATGTTTTTTGCCTGTGGTTCCGGTGCCCAGCAATCCAAGGACCATTTATTAAGAGTACGCCATGTAGCCTTCCCCCAATAAGTTTCAACTGCGTTTTTTACATCAATGTTGTTAATTAGCCTATTAACATCACGTATAGTTTCACGCTGTGCAATGTTATGGATATTTTCGCCAAGCACTTCATCTATAACATTTAAGTCTGTGCGTATCATTAAGCTAACATTACCCTGCGAACGTTCTTTTGTACTGCCCAATTTTGTGCCAAGACGTGTAGCGTCCTGCATCTTTGTTTTAATGGCTTCGTTTATTTCTCTAAGAGCAGTAATATTATTTTTTACTGGGTCATATCTCAACGGATAATAACCGCCGTTTAAATTATATACACCGCCGTCAGCGCCAATTATTTGAAACGGCACGGCAGGTTGTTTCTCAAGCGTTACCCCGGTAACATTTGCTTCTACGCGTTGTAAGTCCGTCCAGTATGTTTCAAACAAATCCCATATATTTTGTACGAACTGCCAGTCTGCCGCGTCAAGCTGACGCAGTGCGTATTCAATAAAGCCGTAGCTTACCTGGTATCCGTCTACAACACGTTTACGGTTAATATCCGTACCCCAGTTTAATGCAATGGCAAGCAGGTTTTCTTTGGTAATGTTTTCTTTACCGATACTGTACTGCTTTTTGCTGCCCATTTCATTTAATTCTTTTTTCGCCGCTGCGCGTGCTTCCTGCTCGTCCATACCTTGCGCCAAGTATTTTGCTACCTTGCCGTCATGGTATGCTGCAAAAATATCTGCTTGTTGCTGCCGCAGTGTTTCATTCATACGCATTTCGGTATTGGCAGCTTCGCGCATTGGGTCATAAATGTAACGCATTGCAGTATCGCCCATGGCCTGTAAAATGGTTTCCGGCTTAATAAGGTTCATGCTCGCTTCTTCGGCAAGACGTGCTGATTTTTCAATTACGCTTTCGTTGCCGAATTTTCTGTCGGCAGTTTTCTTTTTAAAAGCCGTGTCAATAACGGTTGTAACTATCTCCGCCGCGGCTTCGTCTAAATCAATTTTTTTACCGTCCCTATCTGTTACGGCTTTGGCCATTTTAGCTTCGCGCCCAACGGTATAAATATTGTCCATTAAATCCTTAAAGGTTTTAAACCCGTCAACGGTCAAATCTATATAGCCTTTATCGCGCGGCCTTGTTGCCGTTGCGGCATTTAAAAGCCAGTCCGGCAAAGTAATATTCCCTTCCGCATCAACAAAACTCAATTCTAAATTATTTTCGTAACCGGCAAGCAGGTCAAGAAAATTCGGTTGCTCCGGCGGTATCGGCGCATCTCTTTTAGCAAGCCCAAACACATACAGCAAATGATTATATACGTACCTGTCATACGCCGAAAGGTTTTTATCGCGCCTTATAATATCTGCCCTGCGTTTCATTGTCGATACCGCTTTATCTACAAACTTTTTGTTGCCTGTTGCAAGGTCAGTCATTACATCATAAACTAACTGTTCTTTTTTTGCTTTACGCGCAGTTTCCCAATCATTTTTGGCGATTGCTTCTTCTGTTTCCCTGGCTTTTTGGCGTGATAATTTTTTCCACATTACAGGGTTGGCTGCTTCCATTACATGCAGCGTGCTTATTTTACGTTCTGCGTATTCGCGGATGGTGTCCACGTTGCCCACCGCTACATCACGCAGTGCCCTTTGCTGCTTGCGTTCTTCGCCGCGCTGTTCGCGCAGGCGTTTAATTTCTTCTTCGTAACCTTCACGCTTTGCACGTGCACGGTCCAATCGGTTAATTGCCTGCGCTGCTCCGGCATCGGCTGTATCGTTTATTTTGCGGCTTGCTTTCTGTTCTGCCTGCACACTCTTATCAAGTGCTTCCAGTTCATAGGCGGTTAACAACTTTTTATAATAACTCGTATCAACCGCTTCTTCGGCACGGCGTGCAAGTTCGTCTTTATCCGGTGCGGCCGCATCCAGTTCCCTTTCATATGCTCGCATGTAATTATCCACCGCCGCGTCAAGACTGCCGCCGCGCTCGTTCAGTTCAAAATCATACTGTTCTGCCGTCATGTTGCCAATCTGCTGTGCAGCAGCTTCTTTGTCAAGCTGCGGGTTATTTTGCAGGTATTGCCAAACAATAAACACC
>OJMJ01001042.1_pt1 | contig 12429 bp, 9 predicted proteins | sample 1597181 | NCBI WGS metagenome assembly OJMJ01 (sample SAMEA2452126, study PRJEB22498) | human gut metagenome | biome: human feces; feature: human gut; material: feces | place: Australia | collected 2012
GGTATCAAGGTAATTCTTTTAAAAAAGCTCCGAACTCAGCGGTAATTCTGGTTCCGGATGCAACAAGATTCCAGTCGCGGCTATAGCTCTTGCCCGTAGACTTGTCAAGCCATCTGCGTCGCTTTATCCTAAAATACATGGTATGGTCACGGACGGGAAAATCTGTGACTGTTATTGGCTTGTGAAAACCATTGGAAATTAAAGGAAGGCCTTGTAAGTTTTCAGGCACAATATCTTTCTCAACTAAGACCAACATAAAATAATCTCCCATATTGGAAGCTTCTGTTATATCGAAATAGTCAAGGAGTCCTGCCGGAAGAAATAAGGACAATACGGATTTGTAATCTATGGGCTGAGTTCTATTCATGACGCAAAGATAAACAATAATATTGAATTGTTAAAAACACAACAATATTATTTGATCCATATTATATATATTAATAATTTGGCACTACAATAAAATAAATGTCGTAAAACTTTGCCAGTATCAGAAATATGTAGTATTTTTGCACAACCAATCACAATTATGTTGCAACGTATTAATATGAAGAAATTGTTGATCCCTTTTGTCTTAATGACAATAGTATTGCTGCTCGACGCTTGTTCGTCAGCCAAGCAGGTTGCTTATTTCCAGAACATTGATTCTACAAGTCTCACAGCATCAAAAGGTCTCTATGATGCACGCATTATGCCTAAGGACCTTTTGACTATAACCGTTGTTACTTCCGATCCTTCTACATCAAAGCCGTTTAACCTCTCTATTCAGAACACACTTGGCACTGACGGACGTTTAGGTAGTACAACTGGTTCACTCTTACAGTATCTTGTAAACAATGACGGCGATATAGATTTTCCTGTTGTAGGAACAGTACATGTTGCCGGTCTTACAAAAGATCAGTGTGAGGACCTTATCAAGTCGAAGGTTAAGCCCTATCTTGCCGAATCAGAAAACCCTGTTGTAACGGTGTCAATGTCGAGCTATCGTGTAACGGTTGCTGGCGAAGTGACATCGCCTAAGGTTGTTCCCGTGTCTACAGAGAAGATGAGTGTGCTTGAGGCTCTTGCTCAGGCAGGCGACCTTACTATCTATGGACGTCGTGACAATGTGCTTCTTATACGTGAGAATGCTGATGGTCAGAAAGAGGCTCATCGCCTTAATCTCAATGATGCCAATATCATCAACTCGCCGTACTATTATGTACAGCAAAACGATTATATTTATGTAGAGCCAAACAGCGTGAAGGCTAAGAACTCCGCTATTGGTCAGTCTACGACGTTGTGGTTCTCATTCGTGAGCATCTTGACGTCTGTAGCTGCATTGGTTGTTAATATTGTTAGAAATTAGTGCCTTATGGCACTCAAATAAGCGTTGGGTAAAGAACCTGACGCTTAATTTTTACCTATACACTAAGTGTTAAGGCAAACAGACGACAAAACGTCATTTTTCAAATCTTTTATAGAAAGACATAGATAAAAGTATATATATAACCATTTAAGGATAATAATCGTGGAACCATTAAAGCATGAGTGTGGCGTGGCAATGATAAGATTGCTCAAGCCATTGGAATACTATCAAGAAAAGTACGGCACTTGGATGTTCGGTCTTAACAAGCTCTATCTGATGATGGAGAAGCAGCACAACAGAGGACAGGAAGGTGCAGGTATGGCTTGCGTGAAGCTCGACGGACAGCCAGGAACTGAGTATATGTTCCGTGAAAGAGCTGAGGGCAAGGATGCGATAACCGAGATATTCGGACGTGTACAGAAGGAATTTGCTTGCCTCTCACCTGAGTTGCTTGCCGATGCCGACTTTGCTAAGGAACACTTGCCGTTTGCTGGCGAGCTGTACATGGGACACTTGCGCTATTCCACGACTGGAAAGAAGGGACTTTCATACGTGCATCCTTTCTTGCGCCGAAACAACTGGCAGGCAAAGAATCTATGTATCTGTGGCAACTTCAATATGACGAATATCGACGAGATATTCCAGAAGATGCTGACGCGAGGCATGTTCCCGCGTATTTACAGCGATGGATATACATTGCTCGAGCTGATGGGTCATCGTCTTGACCGTGAGGCTGAACGCAACTTTGTTGAAGCCAAAGCTCAAGGTCTTGACGGTATGGAACTGACACATTATATAGACGAGCACATGGATATGGCCAATGTTCTAAAGACATCAATGCCTGATTTTGATGGTGGATATGTAATGTGCGGACTTACTGGTTCGGGAGAGATGTTCTCTATGCGCGACCCATGGGGCATCCGTCCTGCATTCTATTATGCCAATGATGAGTTTGTTGCAGTGGCATCTGAGCGTCCTGTTCTACAGACTACATTCGATCTCGAGTGTGAGGATATTCAGGAATTGCAACCTGGATATGCTTTGCTCGTAAGTAGACAAGGCAAGGTTAGAATGGAACAGATACTTCAACAGCGAGGCGACTCGGCTTGTTCTTTCGAGCGTATTTACTTCAGCCGAGGTTCTGACCGTGATATATATAGCGAGCGCAAACAGCTGGGCGAGCTACTTGTGCCAAAGATACTGAAGGCTGTAGATAACGACATCGACCACACCGTATTCTCCTTCATACCAAACACGGCTGAGGTGGCATACTATGGTATGCTCTCGGGATTTAAGAAGTACAGCAACCGACTGAAGGTTGAGAAGATACAACAACTCGACCATAAACCTACAGACGAGGAATTGCATGCAATACTCGACACGCTTGTACGCTCGGAGAAGGTGGCAATAAAAGACATCAAACTGCGTACATTCATCACTGAGGGCAATTCGCGCAACGACCTTGCCTCACATGTGTACGACATAACATACGGATGCATTAAACCTTACGTAGACAACCTTGTGGTGATAGACGACTCTATAGTTAGAGGCACAACGCTCAAGGAGAGTATCCTGCGTATACTCGACCGTCTGCATCCTAAGAAGATAGTCATCGTGTCGTCGGCTCCGCAGATACGCTATCCAGACTATTATGGCATAGATATGCCACGCCTTGAGGAGTTCTGCGTATTCCGTGCAACAATGGAGCTGATAAAGGAACGAGGCATGCAAGACTTGCTTAAGCGAGTGTACGAGTCGTGCAAGCTTGAGCTGCTTAAGCCGAAGCAGTTGATGCGTAACTGTGTACGCGACGTATACAAGCCGTTCACAATAGACGAGATAAACCAAAAGATAGTAGAAATGTTGCGCCCAGACGAACTGGAAACACCAGTTGAACTGGTATACCAATCTATTGATGGGCTGCATGAGGCTATACCAAACCATAAAGGCGACTGGTATTTTACTGGCAAATATCCAACACCAGGCGGAACAAAACTCTGCAACCAGGCTTTCGTCAACTATATGGAGAAGCTAATGTAAACATAAGTGGTACGACAGATCTGTCGCAGCCTGTGTTGGCAACACGTTAGCAACACGCGCCCTGGAAGGGCAAAAGTATATACCACGATTACACTTTTGCGCTTTCAGGGCGTCTGTGCGCGAATAAGTGTAGGAGGGTATAAGTCCAACTATAACAAACAAGGGGAAAGAAGAAACTAAAATATTCAAGACAAACAAAGAGAAGATATAGAACTATGAGAAATGTAACTTTAGTATTGGAAGACGGAACCAAGTTCCATGGTAAGTCATTCGGTTATGAAGCACCAGTGGCTGGAGAGGTCGTTTTCAACACAGCGATGATGGGATATCCTGAGTCGTTGACCGACCCTTCTTATGCCGGACAGCTCATGACTCTGACCTATCCGCTTGTAGGAAACTATGGCGTGCCTCCTTTCTCTTTTGAGGAGAACGGATTACCAACGTTCATGGAGAGTGACAAAATTTACGCTTCGGCTATCATTGTGGCTGACTATAGTGAGGAGTATTGCCACTGGAACGCTGTTGAAAGTCTTGCCGAATGGCTCAAGCGCGAGCACGTACCTGGTATTACAGGTATCGACACCCGTGAACTTACAAAGGTGTTGCGCGAGCATGGTGTTATGATGGGTAAGATTATCTTCGACGACGAACCTGAGAATATCCCAACCGCCGAGTATGCTGGAGTTAACTTCGTAGATAAGGTTAGCTGCAAGGAGATTGTACGCTACAATGAGGGTGCTGACAAGAAGGTTGTTCTCGTAGACTGTGGCGTTAAGGCCAACATCATACGTTGTCTTATCAACCGCGGTTGTGAGGTTATTCGTGTGCCTTGGAACTACGACTATACCGACATGGAGTTTGACGGACTCTTCCTTGCCAACGGTCCTGGCGACCCTGACATGTGTGAGGCTGCCGTTAAGATTATCCAGAAGCAGATGAGCCTTTCCGACAAGCCTATCTGTGGTATCTGTATGGGCAACCAGCTGCTTGCTAAGGCTGCCGGTGCTCACATCTATAAGCTCAAGTATGGTCATCGTTCGCACAACCAGCCAGTTCGTATGGTTGGCACCGAGAAGTGCTTCGTTACATCACAGAACCACGGTTATGCTGTTGACGCTAAGACACTTGGTGCTGACTGGGAGGAATTGTTCGTAAATATGAACGACGGTTCTAACGAGGGTATTCGCCATAAGTCAAAGCCTTGGTTCTCAAGTCAGTTCCATCCAGAGGCATGTTCAGGTCCAGTAGACACAGAGTTCATGTTCGACAAGTTTGTGGAAGCATTGAAGTAAGTGAAAAGTGAAGAACGAAAAGTGAAAAATCCAAATGTTTAAGTTTGTATGTTTATGGCATCAGCCATTTAGACATAAAACATTAATCAATTAAGCATTAGAATAAATGAAAGACGAAAATATAAAGAAAGTATTGTTGCTCGGTTCGGGTGCCTTGAAGATTGGCGAAGCGGGCGAGTTCGACTATTCTGGCTCACAGGCTCTGAAGGCTCTGCGTGAGGAGGGTGTGAAGACTGTGCTCATCAACCCTAACATCGCAACTGTGCAGACATCTGAGGGTGTTGCCGATCAGATTTATTTCCTTCCCGTTCAGCCTTACTTTGTAGAGGAGGTTATCAAGAAGGAGCGTCCTGATGGCATCCTTCTCTCGTTTGGTGGACAGACTGCTCTAAACTGTGGTGTTGAGCTTTACCGCCAGGGCATTCTCGAGAAGTACAACGTAAAGGTGCTTGGTACTCCGGTACAGGCCATTATGGACACCGAGGACCGTGAGCTATTCGTCCAGAAACTCGACGAAATCGACGTCAAGACTATCAAGAGCGAGGCTTGCGAGACAATGGAGCAGACATGCAAGGCTGCTGCCGAACTGGGCTACCCTGTTATTATCCGTGCCGCTTACGCTCTCGGTGGACTTGGTTCTGGTTTTGCTGACAACGAGGAGGAACTCGTTAAGCTCGCCGAGAAGGCATTCTCATTCTCACCGCAGGTATTGGTAGAGAAGAGTTTGAAGGGATGGAAGGAGATAGAGTATGAGGTAGTGCGCGACCGCTACGACAACTGTATCACCGTATGTAACATGGAGAACTTCGACCCTCTGGGCATCCATACTGGTGAGTCGATCGTTATCGCTCCGTCACAGACTCTCACCAATTCAGAGTATCACAAGCTCCGCGCCCTTGCCATCAAGATAATCCGCCACATCGGTATCGTAGGTGAGTGTAACGTGCAGTATGCTTTCGACCCACAGTCGGAGGATTATCGTGTTATCGAGGTGAACGCTCGTCTGAGCCGTTCGTCAGCTCTTGCTTCTAAGGCTACTGGTTATCCTCTCGCCTTCGTTGCTGCTAAGCTCGGTATGGGCTACGGCTTGTTCGAGTTGAAGAACTCAGTTACAAAGACTACATCTGCATTCTTTGAGCCTGCACTCGACTATGTAGTCTGCAAGATTCCACGTTGGGACCTCTCTAAGTTCCGTGGTGTAGACAAGGAGCTTGGTTCATCAATGAAGTCTGTAGGTGAGGTTATGGCTATCGGTCGCAACTTTGAGGAGGCTATTCAGAAGGGTCTGCGTATGATTGGCCAGGGCATGCACGGCTTCGTTGAGAACAAGGAACTTGAGATTGAAGACATCGACGCAGCTCTGCGCGAGCCTACCGACAAGCGTGTGTTTGTTATCTCTAAGGCTATGCACAAGGGCTATACCGTAGACCAGATACACGATCTTACCAAGATTGACAAGTGGTTCCTTGAGAAGCTCCAACACATCATCGACATCGATGAGGCTATGAAGAAGTGCAACATCAATACTCTCGACAAGGAACTCCTCCGCACAGCAAAGGTATACGGTTTCACCGACTTCCAGATTGCACGTGCTGTAGGTCTTGAGGACGAGCTTAAGTCAATGCGTAAGGCATCGCTCGTAGTTCGATCACGTCGTAAGAACTATGGCATTCTTCCAGTTGTAAAGCAGATTGACACCCTCGCTGCCGAGTATCCTGCACAGACCAACTATCTGTACGTTACATACGCTGGTGTGAAGAGCGACATCACATTCGAGAACGACAAGCGTTCTATCATCGTTCTTGGTTCGGGCGCTTACCGTATCGGTTCGTCTGTAGAGTTCGATTGGTGTGGTGTTCAGGCGCTCAACACCATCCGCAAGGAGGGCTATCGTTCGATTATGATTAACTATAACCCTGAGACCGTGTCTACCGACTACGATATGTGCGACCGTCTCTACTTCGACGAGTTGACATTCGAGCGTGTGATGGACATCATCGACCTTGAGACACCTCACGGTGTAATCGTGTCTACTGGTGGTCAGATTCCTAACAACCTTGCTATGCTCCTCGACGAGCAGCACGTGCCAATCCTCGGTACCAAGGCTCAAGACATTGACAACGCTGAGGACCGCGCAAAGTTCTCGCAGATGCTTACCAACAATGGCATCAACCAGCCAGAGTGGAGCGCACTTACAAGCATGGAGGATATCGACCGCTTCATCGAGCGTGTAGGATTCCCGGTACTCGTACGTCCGTCGTACGTACTCTCAGGTGCTGCCATGAACGTTTGCTCTAACGAGGACGAGCTTAAGCGATTCCTGCAGTTGGCTGCCAATGTTAGCGAGGACCACCCAGTGGTTGTGAGCAAGTTCATCGAGCATGCCAAGGAGATTGAGATGGATGCCGTTGCCAAAAATGGTGAGGTTATCGCATACGCTATCTCTGAGCACATCGAGTTTGCCGGTGTACACTCAGGTGATGCTACAATCCAGTTCCCACCGCAGAAGCTCTATGTTGAGACCGTACGCCGTTGTAAGCGTGTAGGTCGTCAGATTGCCAAGGAGCTTCACATCAACGGACCATTCAACATCCAGTTCATGGCCCGCGACAACGATATCCTCGTTATCGAGTGTAACCTGCGTGCTTCGCGTTCGTTCCCATTCGTAAGCAAGGTTCTGAAGATCAACCTTATCGAGCTTGCTACTCGTGTAATGCTTGGTCTGCCGGTAGAGAAGCCGAGCAAGAACCTCTTCGACCTCGACTACGTAGGTATCAAGGCATCGCAGTTCTCATTCAACCGTCTGCAGAAGGCCGACCCAGTGCTCGGCGTAGACATGAGCTCTACTGGTGAGGTAGGTTGCTTGGGCGACGACACCAACACTGCATTGCTTAAGAGTATGCTCTCTGTAGGCCATCGCATCCCGAAGAAGAACATCCTTCTTTCTACAGGTGGTGCAAAGCAGAAGGTTGCAATGCTCGACGCTGCTAAGATGCTCCTTGAGAACGGCTACAAACTGTATGCTACAGGTGGTACAAGCAAGTTCCTTACAGAGAATGGCATTGAGAACACTCATGTGCTTTGGCCATCAGAGGAGGGTGAAGAGCCTAAGGCTCTCGACTTGTTGCACAACCATACTATCGACATGGTTGTCAACATCCCGAAGAACCTCACAAGCTCAGAGCTTACCAACGGCTACAAGATTCGTCGTGCCGCTATCGACCTCAACGTGCCTCTTATCACCAATGCTCGTCTTGCAAGTGCGTTTATCTATGCATTCTGCACAACGAAGCTTGAGGATATTGACATCAAGGCTTGGGGCGAATACTAATCCGAGTTGAAAATTAAGAATTGAGAGTTGAGGGTTATGAAATCCCAACTCTCAATAACATAAAAACGACAATAGAGACAATGACTGACAACCGCTATTGAGTTGTCTACATTGTCTCTATTGTCGTTTTTTGTATTTTTATTTGATAATACCATTATCCGTGTCGCGCAGGTTAATTCTCTTTTCTGCTGATTTATGCTTGCTGCCTCGGCTTAGACGCCAGGATAGGTTCAGGGATATTTGGTTGCCGTTGCTTTTGGAATATCCGATGGTATGCTTATATATGTCACGGTTGAGCAATTCGTTTTCGTATGCCTTGTAGTTGTTGTCGAAGGGATTAGCCCAGGATAATGCAAACTGCCAGTTGCGCCATACGTAGGATACCTTCAAAACCGAGTAGGCTCCGTTGTAGCCCTTCGATTCGCCTTCCAAGAATCTGTTGCCGTTGTCTATGTATCCTTGCAACGTAAAATTGCCGAGATAAGCCGTGATGCTGCCTGCATAATACCACGAGGTGTAACAATGCGTATAGTCGTTACCGAAATTGAAGCATCTGTACAGACCTCCATTGGCGGCAATCTGAAGTTTCTCTGGTAAGAGCCAATAGCTTGCATATGCATAGACATCCAGCGCGTCTATCTCCTTTTGGTTTATTTGGGTATAAAGAAACTTATTACCGTCAGTTCGCTCATAGTGAGCCATGTTCGGTTTTAGACATTGTTTATAATAACCTTCAACGAAGGTCTGCAAGCGACTTGTGTTGTATGAAACAAGTAGGCGATGCTCAATATCGTGCGAAGGTTTCAGGTCTGGATTACCTACAGTCCATTCCATACTATTTGTGCGAATCGTAGCATCACTCGTCATAGCTATACGCGAGACTTTGTCCTGCATCCCAAAAGTATAGCTCAGCTGCATGCTATTACTAATCTGATATGTCAGAGATGCCTTTGGGTGGAAAGTCCAGAAATTATATCTGTGCCCATTCTGAGTGTAATGAATGTAACTTGCGCCCACACCTAATGTGTAGCTAAACGGTTGGAGCATGCCCTTGATTTCGGCAAAGGCATATAAGCGGTTGTTGTTGGTATTGGTCAAAGACGAAGCGTCACCAAGATAATCGTTCTTGATGTACTTATAGCTATTGTTCAAACCCGTTGATAAAGTGAAAGGCTTCAGTCGGTTCTCATAGATTATCTCAGTAAGCAGAGAAGCCGTCTTGCCATCCACATTATATTTATAAGGTGTGCCCTCATCATAATAACTGCTTGTTTGTGTGGAGATATATGTGGCTACAGCATTTGCGGTAACAGACTGACATGGCGTGAGCTGACGGAAGAAATATATATCCAATACGGGCGAATAGCTCTTGTCTTTCGCTCTACTTGTTGCTTTATATTGACGAGTGCCGTCCACAATGTCCTTAACAGTATAATTGTCAGGAGTGTTGTTGAATGCTCCATTCAATGATGCTTGAAAGACTGTTTCCGTTGAGTCTGACCAGTTATAGGTAAGTTTTGCATTATGCGATATGGTTTTACGAAGCGACTCCACATCGTTTCGTTCTATAGTATAGATACTGCCGTCTGTCAAGGTGTAATCTGCCGTCTGCTTGCTCTTTTCGCCTTTGGTTTTATACCCGCTCACGTCATACGAAAACGATAATTCGCTCTTGCCCTTGTTCCATTTACCATAAACCATGTCATCGCCCTGCAACGTGGTAAGCGCTGATGTAAGGTCCGTGCCAACGGTATATCCGCTCCCGTTCCTGCGTGTTACGATATTTATGACATAGGCTATGCCGTCACCATAACGAACGCCTGGATTGTTGATGAAGTCTATCTTGGAGATGTCCTTTGGATTGAAAGCCAACATCTCCGGTTTGCCAACCACAATACCATTTATTCTAATTTGAACTCCTCCCCTATTGTCGATGGCAGTAATAGAATGGCTGATGTTGTCGATACGCAGATTAGGAAGTGTGAGTTTCTCAAGAATGCTGTAGCCATTGTTAGAAGCTTGCTTCTGAGCATCGGTAGGATAAATAATCATACCGTCAGCCTTGTTCACAACCTTGGCTGCCTTAACCGTAACCTCATCGAGCGTAACGATTTTCTCCACATCCTGAGCATAAGCACAGAATGTGGAAGAAAGAATAATGGAAAGTGTAATCAATCGTTTCATTTGCACCATTTTTTGATTTTCGGTGCAAATATATATTCTCCTTGTAAGAAAGCCAATTTATCTGTCTGACATTTCCCTGACAATTGGCTGACAACCATCCTATCTATTTGAGTTTCAGACTATAGCTCTTGCCTCTGTCCGACTCTATCTTCAGACTGCTATGAGCTTCTATGATTGGTTTAATGCGTCGTACAAGAGTGTAGAGCGTATCGCTGGCGTCAGGTTTCTTCGGCCATAGACGGTCACAAATCTCCTGTTTTGAGAGAGTATGCGTGTCCGTCAGCATAAACATCTCGAGCAGGGAATGCTGCATTGGTGTAAGACGGATCTGCTCGCCCGAAAGCGTCATAAACTTGTCGCCATTGAGTACTATACCTCCGTACGACAAACCTTGCGCCATCAGTTCCGACCTTTTCCGCTTCACATACCACAGACTACCCAACAGCCACATCATACCGACAAACATAAGAGAGCCGGAAGCCTTCTGGTCAGACATCATGAATGTCGCAGCAAAGCCATAGTTGGCCTCTGCCACCATCTTCGTCTCCCAACGTCCGTCCCTACGAACAGTACGCATGGCAATGCCTGCCGTATCCTTCAGCTCGGCAATGGTCAAATAGTTACGATAACAGCGTATGGTGTCTGTGGTTACCACATTGTCAGGCATCTTCGCCAGGACTTGCTCCAAAGCCCTATTTACGTCCTGCGCTATCATATTCTCCGTTCTGTTATAGCTGTTGATGCTGGTGCACAATGCGCAAAGCATGATAAAACTGAATACTATGTATGGAAGTGTCTTCATAATTGTTCTCTTTATATAAAAAGGACGTTACGCCCAATCGAAGTTTTCCGTTCCTGCACCAATCTCGAAGTGCAGTCTGGCTATGCCTATATCCATTTTAGTATATCCCACCATTGAGAAACCTCGCTTGGCGAGAACCTTTGGTTTGTCTTCTGTGTCTTGTTCGTTATGCAATAAAGTGAAGGAGAACTTCTGCTGATTGATGGCTGTAGGAGCCAGAAGTGCTGCTTCCACACCCTTGCGAAACCATTCGGGCGAGTCGCTGCTGATGTTGCTCACTTGCTCTGCTGTCTTGCTCTTGCGCTTATGTCCTTGCGTAGCTCCATATCCCAAGGCTATCATACACGTCAGTTTTTCGTCATCACCAACACTGTAAGCCTCGTCCACTCTGCGATAGCTCAGTCCTGCCCAGCAAGTATTCAGTCCAAGCGTTTGTGCCAGCAGTACAAGCTGTTCTCCGTAATAGCCCACACGCTCGTCCAGATCGTCGGCCTTCTTGCCAACCATAACCAGATAATTCTCCACACCCGAAAACTTGCCGTACGAGAAGAGTCCCGTGAAAGCCCTTGTCTCGTTAGTCACAAGCTGAATGTGCAGTCCGCCCTCAGCGTTACACTCCTCAATCTTCTTCCGTAACGTCTCAACGATTTCTGCCGACAAAGGCTTGTGAACGTACCTGCGCACGCTATGTCTTTGCTTTATAGCTTCCTGTAATGTCATCGTCATATATACTTTAATGTTTATATGATGTCAAAGATACAAATTTTTTTCTTTATGAAAGATATCAGATGAATATTTGTACGAATCATTAAAAAAAAGTATATTTGTAAATCAAAACAACTGATTATGAAATATCCTATAGGCATGATACTAAATCGTACTTGGCTTGCCTTTGCCAACAGAAAAAGGTGTAGACATGCTGACGCAATCCATAGTCTTGGATTTATCAGCTGGAGAATGGGAAGAGCACGTTTTTCTATTGGAGACATTGTGTATCTTTTTATGTCTGATGAGCGTTGTGTACGCTTCAAGATGGTAGTGACCGCAGAGAATTGCAAACGTGAAGACCAAGCGTTTTGGGTAGAAACACCACCTAATGATATTCCCACCTATAAACTTGAACTTCTTGAAGAATATGAAGGCACAAAGCTTTCTGAAAAAGAGCTGTGTATGCATGGCTTGAAAGGAGGCAGATCTCTTGAGGTTCCTAATTGCAACAATACAGAACTTATTAGCTATATTAAATCAATATTCTAAGATACTAATGATGGTATACTAAGTAATATACAGTAAGAGAATTTATCGCTTCCAAAGCGACTCAATAGTTTATTCAAAATTGGTCATTAGAAAAATCTTCTTGTCATTTTTCTAATGACCGATATATAGCCATCGACCAAGTGTTTTATTTCTTCAATATTGTTTATAAGCCCGTATG
>OJMJ01001055.1_pt1 | contig 12336 bp, 10 predicted proteins | sample 1597181 | NCBI WGS metagenome assembly OJMJ01 (sample SAMEA2452126, study PRJEB22498) | human gut metagenome | biome: human feces; feature: human gut; material: feces | place: Australia | collected 2012
AAATATCTCCCATGTTGCTGTAATCAAAGCCACCGCCGCCGGCACCTCCATTTTCAAATGCAGAATGTCCAAATTGGTCATACTGACGACGTTTTTCGGCATCACTTAACACTGCATATGCTTCTGATGCCTCTTTAAACTTCGCTTCAGCTTCTTTATCACCGGGATTTGTATCAGGATGGTACTTCTTTGCAAGCTGCCTGTATGCCTTTTTTATTGCAGCATCATCGGCATCTCTTGAAACGCCAAGAACCTCATAATAATCTCTTTTATCTGCCATATTAACTCCATTTCTGTGTTTGTCTAATACACATGTAAAATTTTTGCTTTTTTCACCAAAAACTGCACAGGGCTTTCTGCCCCATGCAGTTTAATTCAAGCTCCAATGTTTAATGAATCGATACACACTCTGTAACTTTCACTACTGCATGTAAATCCGTTTAAACATCAATTGATTTTACACTTCTTTGTAGTCACCGTCAACGACATCATCACCATAAGGATTACCGTTAGAAGCTGAACCATTGTTCATATCAGGACCTGCACCGGCACCCATATCAGGGCCTGCACCGGCTGCACCCTGCTGTGCTTCATAGAGCTTAGCAAAAAGCTTCTGTGCACTTTCCATAAGTTTTTCCTTAGCAGCCTTAATCTCATCAACCTGTGAATCTGTCATATTTTCAGCATCTGTGCTGTCAACAAGACTCTTTAATGCATTGAGGTCTGTCTCAACAGCAGCCTTATCATTAGCATCAAGCTTATCACCAGCTTCATCAAGTGCTTTCTGTGTCTGGAATACGATTGAATCCGCATCATTTCTTACTTCAATTGCTTCCTTACGTTTCTTATCCTGTGCCTCGAATTCAGCAGCTTCCTTAACAGCCTTATCAATATCAGCATCTGACATGTTAGAACCTGCTGTAATTGTGATGTGCTGTTCCTTACCTGTTCCCAAATCCTTAGCAGATACATTTACGATACCGTTAGCATCAATATCAAATGTAACTTCAATCTGTGGAACACCTCTTCTTGCTGGTGGAATACCATCAAGTCTGAACTGGCCGAGTGACTTGTTATCCCTAGCGAACTGTCTTTCACCCTGTACTACATTGATATCAACGGCTGTCTGATTATCAGCAGCTGTAGAGAATATCTGGCTCTTCTTTGTAGGAATTGTTGTATTTCTTTCAATAAGTCTTGTAGCAATACCACCCATTGTCTCAATTGAAAGAGAAAGTGGTGTTACATCAAGAAGAAGGATATCACCGGCACCGGCATCACCTGCAAGTTTACCACCCTGAACAGATGCACCAATAGCAACACATTCATCTGGATTTAATGATTTGCTTGGCTCATGTCCTGTAAGCTGTTTTACTTTATCCTGTACTGCCGGAATTCTTGTAGAACCACCTACAAGTAATACCTTTGAAAGTTCAGAAGCTGTGATACCAGCATCATTTAATGCATTTCTTACCGGCTCTGCTGTCTTCTCAACAAGGTCATGTGTAAGTTCATCAAATTTAGCTCTTGTAAGAGTCATATCAAAATGCTTTGGACCTTCAGCTGTAGCTGTAATATATGGCAGATTGATATTTGTCTGCATAGCACTTGAAAGTTCCTTCTTAGCCTGCTCTGCAGCAACTCTTAATCTCTGAAGAGCCATTGTATCTTTAGAAAGATCTACGCCTTCCTTACTCTTGAAATCATCAAGCATATACTGTGTGATTCTCTCATCAAAGTCATCTCCACCAAGTCTGTTATTACCAGCTGTAGCAAGAACTTCGATAACTCCATCACCAATTTCAATGATAGATACATCAAATGTACCACCACCTAAATCGTATACCATAATCTTCTGTTCTTTTTCATTATCAAGACCATAAGCAAGAGCTGCTGCTGTTGGCTCGTTGATAATTCTCTTAACATCAAGGCCTGCAATCTTACCGGCATCCTTAGTTGCCTGTCTCTGTGCATCGTTGAAGTATGCAGGAACTGTAATAACTGCTTCTGTAACTTTTTCACCGAGGTAGTTTTCTGCATCAGCCTTTAATTTCTGGAGAATCATAGCTGAAATTTCCTGTGGTGTGTATTTCTTACCATCAATCTCAACCTTGTAATCTGTACCCATATGTCTCTTAATAGATGAAATTGTCTTGTCAGCATTTGTTACTGCCTGACGTTTTGCAGGATCACCTACAAGTCTTTCACCATTCTTTGTAAATGCTACGATTGAAGGCGTTGTTCTAAGACCTTCTGTATTTGCGATAACAACCGGCTTACCGCCTTCCATAACTGCTACGCATGAGTTTGTTGTACCTAAGTCAATACCAATAATCTTTCCCATATTAATCTTCCTTTCTGTGCAATGCACATTAAATACTAATTTCAATTGTTATAATGTAAATGCTGCAATTAATCACTCAAAATCCAACTAATTGGCAACCTTTACCATGCTGTGACGAATCACAGTATCTCTATATGTGTAACCCTTCTCAAATTCTTCAACTACTATTCCTTCGCCTACTGAATCATCTTCAACATGCATTACTGCATTATGAACATCCGGGTTAAACTCCAAACCAACTGCCTCGATAGGTTTAACTTCAAGATCTTCAAGCATCTTCATTGTCTGCTTGTAAACCATATCCATACCTTTGGCAAATGGTGTTTCCTTTTCTTCATCCGTGATTGCTTTAAAACCACGTTCAAAATTATCAACAATAGGAAGTAACTTTTTAATTACATCTGAAGCTCCCATTTCAAACATTGCTGACTTCTCTTTATCTGTACGCTTTCTGTAATTGTCAAACTCAGCCATCTGACGCTTAACTCTGTCCTGCAGTTCATCAATAACAGCGTCTCGTGGATCTTTCTTTTTATTATCAGATTTATCATTATCTGTATCACCTGCTGCCTCCGCATCGCTTGCAGTGTTATCTGCATCTGCGTTATCAGCCTGAGCTTCTACAGTTTCAGCGTCTTTTTTTTCAGTCTTATCAATATCTTTTTCTAATTTTTCATCTTTCTTCTTTGAATCTTTTTCTTTCTTTGACACTTTTATATCCAACCTTTCCTATGATTTCTTAAAGACATCATCCAGTTGATTCTGAATTGTCTTAAGTTTTTCAACAACTTTATCATAATCCATACGTTTCGGTCCGATAATACCTATCGTTCCACGCATGCCATCCTGCAGCTCATAAGTTGCTGTAACTACGCTACAGTCTTTCATTGACTCAACCGGTGCTTCATTTCCTATATATACCTGAATTCCTGTATTATCGGAATCATCACTCTCTGTATCTTTTACAAAATCAGTAAGTGACTGTTTTTCCTCAAGTGCATATATAAGCTCACTTGCTTTTGTCGAATCGCTAAGCTCAGGATATTTGAAAATATTAGTTGCACCGCTGGTATATATCTTTAAATTATCTTCTCCGCTTATTGTCTCCACAATAGCATCAACAACTTCTTTTACAAGCTGCATATGCTCTCCTGCCTGATTCTCCATCTTAGATACAATACTAAGATTCATCTCCTGCAATGAAAGTCCTGTAAGGCTCGTATTCAAAAGAATGTTAAGCTTTAAAAGATTCTCCTGTGATAAATCTTCACTTACTGTTATTACCTTGTTACGGATTATATTGCCTTCCATAACAATAACCGCCAGAATCTTATTTGTTTCAAGCTGCGAAAGCTGGACAAATTTAAGCTTGTTACCCTTAACCTGTGGTGCACTGACCATCGTTGCATAGTTAGTATCTTTTGCAAGCACTTTTGCAACATTCTGAAGAAGTTCTTCAACCTTATCGACCTTCTGTGAAAGGATACCCTGCATTGACTCAACTTCTTTTTCTCTGTCTGTCACTACCTGCTCCCTGTTCACAAGTTCTGTCTCTTTCTGACTCATCATATCATCCACATAAAATCTGTAGCCTTTATCTGTAGGAATTCTTCCTGCTGATGTATGAGGCTGGACAATATATCCAAGTTCTTCAAGGTCTGCCATCTCATTTCTGATTGTGGCCGAACTCAGTTTCAAATCTGCATATTTGGATATGGTTCTTGAGCCAACCGGTTCGCCTGTTTCAAGATAATTTTTAATGATTGCTTTCAGAATCTTAACTTTTCTGTCATCAAGTTCCATTGACTCTCACTCCTTATCCATAAATAAATGCTGCTTATTTATCTCATGTTAGCACTCGTTAAATTTGAGTGCTAACATTTGATATACATAAAATAACACTACCTCATATTAATGTCAACACCCTTATTAAATTTTTTTATTAAGAAATTCTAAACTTTAAAAATCTCATATTAACTGCCTGGTTTATTTCATTATAAATGCTGCCAAATTCTGAATTTACCGCCTCATCCATCTCTCCGCAGATGTCCATGCCTATAACTTTACGCATTTCAAATGTGTCCTCAATTATTGCAAAAAGCTCATCAACACTCATGATTCCCTGATTCCAGTTTGTTTTATATTCTTTTTCATCAAGCACATCTTTATCAACCGAAATATATACAGGTCTTTTTCCTGTCCAGCATTTATCTATAAGTTCATTTTCAAGACCATACTGTTGTCCTCTCTTTTTAAGTATTGTCTGCTTTGTAATAAACTTTACTCCCAGCTCCTTCATTTCTTTATCTATATTATCTTTGTCAACACCTACAACAGTTACTTTCCCTTTAAAGCCGGAATCTTCCACCAGATTTCTAATCCAGCCGCCGCATGATAAAACATCACCAAATGCCGGCTTTTGCATATCAGAATGATTATCAAACACTATCAGGTCAAACGGCTCCTCTATAAGACTTAACCATAAAAGTGTGAGATAATGGTAATTGCCTCCATCAATAAAATGAATACCTTTTGTCGGATATTCTTTCATCATTTCACGAAAATTTTCTTTTGCCATATCATCACAATATCCGTTTGTCCCTGTCATACTGACAGCATCTATAACTCCAGCACCGCCTTTTTTTAATTTATCAATAAATAAAGGTTGTTCATCATAAATTCCCGATACATTAACTAATGTTACATTCCCATAATCGTCCTGCATATAATACCCCGCTTTCATTTTAGTCTTTCAAATTTTCCATATAATTGAAAACATATTCTCCCCTCTGATACAAGATATGAAAAAAGCTTCTGCAAAACAGATTCCAATCCATTTTGCAAAAGCTTTATGCTTTATAATTAATTCCGATTAAATTCCAAGAATCTTTTTAACGCTTGAACTCATCTCATTAACTTCACATACTGTATCATGAAGAACAGGTGCTGTTCTTATATCTTCAATTGCCTGTGGAACGGCAACATTAGAAATTTTGCTTAATTCATCTACAAGTTCAAAGTCAGTCATGCTGTCATACTTTGAATCAATAGCATCCATAACGCTTCTTGTAAACTTATATGGACTTGCTGTTGATGCAATTACTGTAACTGTATCATCGCCGGTCTCTTTCTTATATTTCTCGTAAACTGTAGCAGCAACTGCTGTATGAGTATCGATAACATAACCTGTATCTTCATAAAGCTTCTTTATTGTAGCTGCATCTTCAGCTTCAGTTGCATAATTGCCATAGAAATCAGATAACTGTGCTTTCATCTCAGGTGTAATCTCGTACTTGCCTGTGTTCTTTAATGATTCCATAAGCTCTGAATTCTTCTTTGCACTATTTCCGGCAATTCTATAGATAAGACGTTCAAGGTTACTTGAAATAAGAATATCCATAGAAGGAGATGTTGTAAGAACAAACTCTCTGTTTCTGTCGTATTCACCTGTTGTGAAGAAATCATATAATACTTTATTCTCATTTGATGCACAAATAAGCTTGTTAATAGGAAGTCCCATATTCTTAGCATAGAATGCTGCAAGGATATTACCAAAATTACCTGTAGGAACTACAGCATTAATCTTGTCTCCGGCTTTAATCTCACCATCTGCAAGAAGTCTTGTATAAGCATATACATAATAAACAATCTGTGGTACAAGACGTCCGATATTGATTGAGTTAGCTGATGAGAACTGAAATCCTGCCTCTGCCATCTCTTTTTCAAGTTCTTTGTCTCCGAAAATCTTCTTTACACCCGTCTGTGCATCATCAAAGTTTCCTTTGATTCCGATTACATATGTATTATCACCCTTCTGTGTAACCATCTGTTTTTCCTGAATCGGGCTGACACCATTCTTAGGATAAAATACAATAATACGTGTTCCCTTAACATCGGCAAATCCTGCAAGTGCAGCTTTTCCTGTATCGCCTGATGTAGCTGTAAGAATAACTATCTCATTATGTACGTCATTCTTCTTAGCTGAAGTTATAAGCAAATGTGGAAGTATTGAAAGTGCCATATCCTTGAATGCAATAGTTGCACCATGGAAAAGTTCCAGATAATAAGCACCATCAGCTTTGACAAGCGGTGCGATTACATCTGTATCAAACTTTTCATCATATGCCTTGTCGATACAAGCCTTTAACTCTTCTTCTGTGAAATCATCCAGCATAAGCTTCATTACTTCATATGCCACTTCTTTGTATGACATCTTAGATAACTCTTCAAGGCTCTTGTCAAATGAAGGAATACTTTCCGGTACAAATAAACCGCCGTCCGGTGCAAGTCCCTTTAATATTGCCTGTGATGCAGTAACCTTTACGCTGTCGTCTCTGGTACTTTTGTAAAACAAACTCATTCTTCTTTCCACCCTTAATATCATTTACTAATTTTTATATGGAAAAATCAACATCATTGACATATAATAAAACCATATAATCATTTGTTATTATACAACATAGTTATGAATAAACACAACATTATTTTGCAAATTTACACATTCATTTAAAAAAAAGGAGAAAATATATGCCAGCCGGAGTTTATACTGCATATAAAAAAGACGGTACTGTTTACTATCGTTCTTCTATAACACACAAAAACAAACATATAAGTCTCGGAAGTTTCTCTTCTGAAAATGAAGCCGCCGTAACTTACAATGAAGCATGCGAAATATTGTCCCGCAGCGATTTGCACATCATAAATACAGAACTCCACACAACATCTTATTCTCCAGACATGAATATTCCTTTTGAAAAATACATAATACTTATTAATTTCAGAGATAACGGAATATATATAAAGACGCCTGTTTACCTGTGCAAAAAGTTTTTTCTCTATTTTCTGTCACCTGATAAAACGCTTATTTTCAATACGGACAGCCTGTTTTATTATTCAACCCACAAAATCATTGCACGCGGCGGGTACTATTATGTAAATGATTTTGGAATGCAGACAAGTATTCTCTCCCGTTATGGAATCCGTGCACACTCTGTCGAGGGGCGTGACTACATTTTTAAAAATGGGGATTCATGTGATTACCGTTATGAAAACATCTGTGTCATCAACCGCTATAATGGTGTGAGCATGATTGAAAAAAACGGCAAAAAATTATATCGTGCTGCCATCCACATCAACGGAATGTACCAGCTTGGAACATATGAAGCTGAAAATGAAGCTGCAATTGCATATAACAAAGCTGCTGATATGACCGAAAAGAAAACATCTGTAAAATATGAACGTAATTACATTGAAAATATTTCTTCTATACAATACGCTTCAATTTACAATAAAATAATCCTGCCTTCAAAGTTCAGAAAATACATTGATTCATTGTAAAATTTCCATGCAGTAAAAAACTCCTGCGAAGCCGTAAAAGCTGTCGCAGGAGTTATCATATTACTTTTTAATAACGCGGAGTTCACGTATAAGATTTTTAAGATTCTCAGCTTCGCTGCTCATCTGCTGGCTTGCAGCAGCACATTCCTGTGAAGTTGCTGAATTTGTCTGAACAACATCATTAATCTGGTTAACGCCTTCATTAATCTGATGAATCACATCCGTCTGTGCCTTCAAAGTCTCAGCTATATCATTTACATCGACTGTAATCTGCTTAGAATTATCAGCAACTTTTTCAAGTTTTCCTGCTGTTTCATTAGCAATTACCATACCTCTTTCAACCGCACTTACAGAATTGCTGATAAGTACTGCTGATTCTTTTGCAGCCTTGGCACTGTTCTCAGCCAGAACTGTTACCTGGTCTGCAACAACTGCAAAGCCTTTTCCAGCTTCGCCTGCTCTTGCTGCCTCAATTGAAGCATTAAGTGCAAGAAGATTCGTTCTTGATGCAATCTCGTTAATTGTTGCAATAATCTGGTCTATCTGCTGAGATGCCTCATTGATTTCATTCATAGATTCAACCATATCCTGCATTCTTGCATTGCTTGTAACAATCTCTTTTCCGAGATTATCAACACTGGTGCTTATATTCTTTGTACTCTCGGCATTCTTGTCAATCTGTTCAGCCACATTAGTGATACTAGCAGTCAGCTCTTCAACAACTGCAGCCTGATCTGTTGCACCCTGTGCAAGATCATTAGAACTTTCAGCGACCTGTCCGGCTCCTCCTGATACTTCATTAGCTGCTCTCTGTATTCCGATTACTGTATCAGACATACTGTTTTCAAATGCAACAAATGAATTAAGAATGTCAACAAAATCACCTTTCCATTCAACTTCAGGCTGAACTGCAAAGTTACCCTTTGAGAATTCTTTCATTGAATGTCCAATATCGTCAACATATGAACTTAAAATTCTTATTGACTTTCTAAGATTATGTGCAAGCTGTCCAATTTCATCATCAGAATGATAATCAAGCTGACTGTGGAGATTTCCCTGTGTAAGTTCTGCTGCGACTTTTTTCAATTTCACCAAGTGGCAGCATAATAGAATTGACAATATTCTTACTTGTCTTTTTTGAAATAACTATTGCTACAATAACAAATATAATTATTGCTGCAATTCCTGCTATAGCATAGAAAAATGTAAACCAGATTGCAGTATTTCTTGTTACATCAGTATCGGCATCAAGTTTATCTCCGATGCTGATTACATTATCAAGTGCCGGTGTACACTTATTAAGTATATCATTTGTTGCAGCAGTAATATTTCCTGCCTTTATTTCTTTTATAATTGAATATCCAATTGTTCCCCAGTCATTTAAAGCCTTTGAATACTGATTATATAAATCCGTATCAACTGTATTAAGACCTTTTAATATAAGAAGTTCTGAGTTAACATTATTTAATATATCCTTGACATCACTTTCATATGTATTATATGATGACTTATCTGTATTAAGTGCCATTTCACGAATACTTCTTGCTGCGGAATTAACATCAATTATACATATCTTTACTGCTCTGTCTGCACGCTCAACCTTCTGTACATAATTAAGCATGTTAGCAAGAAGCAACACAATTACTATAAGTGACAAAATTCCAGATGCTATCATTATTTTGATTACTTTGTTATATCCGTTTCTCATCTTATGGGCAATAGATGCGTTTTTTTTGCTTTTCTTCTGCATTTTATTTCCTTTCATTTAAACCATATATTTATAGAGAAATTTAATCATTATAATACACTAGTTGTCAGCTGATTGATATATTACATTATTACTATTTTTCTTATATGCATATGACTAAAGTACCGGCATACGAAATATGCCGGTGCTTTATATTTTAATAATATTTATTTGTCTTATTACTTATTATTAATGTAATTAATAAGTCCTTCTGCTTTTATGATTTTCTGCATAAATTCAGGGAATGCCTGTCCTTTGAAGCTCTGGCCCGTTGTCTTGTCTGTTATGACACCGCTGTCAAAATCGACTTCTACATCATCACCTGCATTGATAGCTTTTGCAGCTTCAGGACACTCAATAATAGGAAGTCCGATATTAATTGAATTTCTGTAAAAAATTCTTGCAAATGTTTCAGCAATAACACAGCTTACGCCTGCTGCCTTAATTGCAATAGGAGCATGTTCTCTTGAAGAACCACATCCAAAATTCTTATTTGCAACAATTATATCACCTTTTTTTACATTTTTAACAAAATCCTTATCAATATCTTCCATGCAGTGTGTAGCAAGTTCTGCCGGGTCAGATGAATTCAGATATCTTGCAGGAATAATTACATCTGTATCAACATTATCGCCATATTTAAAAACTCTTCCTTCTGCTTTCATCACTAATCCTCCATTAATCTATATTCAAATTATATTATAAACCAAGTTCTGATGGCTGGCTTATTTTACCTGTAACAGCACTGGCAGCCGCAACAGCCGGGCTTGCAAGATAAATCTCTGAGTCAACATGTCCCATACGTCCTACGAAATTTCTATTAGTTGTTGAAACACATCTCTCGCCTTCAGCAAGAATACCCATATAACCACCAAGACATGGACCACATGTAGGTGTACTTACTACAGCACCTGCATTGATAAATGTCTGAACAAGACCCTCTTCAATTGCCTGAAGATAGATTTTCTGTGTTGCAGGAATTACGATTACACGAAGTCCTTTTGCAACTTTTCTTCCCTCAAGAATCTTTGCCGCACAACGAAGGTCATCTATACGGCCATTTGTACAGGAACCGATTACAACCTGATCAATCTTAATATCATCTATAGAATCAACTGTGTGTGTATTTTCAGGAAGATGAGGAAATGCAACAGTTGGCTTAATCTCTGCAAGATTAATATCATAAACCTGTTCATATTCTGCATCATCATCTGCACTATATTCTACAAACGGTCTCTTTGAATGTTCTTTCATATATTCTCTTGTAAGATCATCTACAGGGAAAATACCGTTCTTTCCACCTGCCTCTATTGCCATATTGGCAATTGTAAAACGGTCATCCATTGTAAGGTTCGCAATTCCGTCACCTGTGAATTCCATTGATTTGTAAAGAGCACCATCAACACCAATCATACCGATAATGTGAAGTATCACATCTTTACCACTTACCCATTTTGAAGGCTTGCCTGTAAGATTAAACTTAATAGCAGAAGGTACTTTAAACCATGCTTTGCCCGTTGCCATTCCGGCAGCCATATCTGTAGAACCAACACCTGTAGAAAATGCACCAAGTGCACCATATGTACAAGTATGTGAATCAGCACCGATAATAACATCACCGGCAACTGTGAGTCCTTTTTCAGGCAAAAGTGCATGCTCAATACCCATCTGTCCAACTTCAAAATAATTAGTAATATCATGCTTCATTGCAAACTGTCTTACACATTTACAATGTTCAGCAGACTTAATATCTTTATTAGGTACAAAATGATCTGGTACAAGTGCAATCTTATCCTTATCAAATACAGTTTTAACAGTCATCTTATCCATCTCATGAATCGCAACCGGCGATGTGATATCATTACCAAGTACAAGATCCAGATCTGCCTCAATAAGCTGTCCGGCACTGACTGATGGAAGTCCTGCATGAGCTGCAAGGATTTTCTGTGTCATCGTCATCCCCATGGGTATATCCTCCTAAAAAATTAAAATCTGTGTCAGGAATGGTGTGTGCCCGTTCCTTTTTTGTGTGATGTGTGTGTAGAACAACATTCGCTGTCCTATCTGTATGTTATTCTAACACAGGTGTTACTATAATAAAAATACATATTAAATATATTTACCATAACTAAACTTCATGGTATAATGAGAAAAATTATCGATGTATCCAGTATCAGAAAGGAATTTTATCATGAACCAGAATTTATCATCTTACCGGATTTTTTATACCGTTGCAAATACCGGCAACATTTCAAAGGCTGCCAAAGAACTCTACATCAGCCAGCCTGCCATCAGTAAATCCATCCAGAAATTAGAGGAAGGTGTCGGCTGCAAGCTGTTTTCCCGAAGTTCGCGCTGCGTTGTCTTAACCGATGAGGGAAAACTGCTCTATGAGCATGTCAGTGAAGCGTTTGAGACCCTGACTATGGGCGAAGAAAAATTAAAACGTTCCATCGAACTCGGTGTCGGGCACTTAAAAATCGGTGTCAGCTCCACGCTCTGCAAATATCTGCTTCTGCCTTACCTGAAAGAATTTATCCGGCAGAACCCGCATATTTCTATCTCCATCTCCTGCCAGTCCACCAATGATACCTTAAAACTGCTGGAAGATAACAAAATTGATATCGGTCTGATCGGAAAACCGGAAAATCTGAAAAATATTCATTTTGACTTTTTAGAGGAAATTGAAGATATTTTCGTTGCAGCCAAAGATTATCTGCGAAACCTGAAAGCAAGAGGGATTCAGAAAGATCATATTTTACAGAGTTCCACGCTCATGCTGCTTGATAAAAACAATATGACAAGACAGTACATTGATGATTATTTACAGGAAAATCAGATCATCATCAAAGATTCCATCGATATTTCTGACATGGATCTTCTGATCGATTTTGCCCGCATCGGTGTC
>OJMJ01001076.1_pt1 | contig 12168 bp, 4 predicted proteins | sample 1597181 | NCBI WGS metagenome assembly OJMJ01 (sample SAMEA2452126, study PRJEB22498) | human gut metagenome | biome: human feces; feature: human gut; material: feces | place: Australia | collected 2012
AGATCAAGTTCGAAAACTTCGCCCTCAACCAGAACGCTTACGTTACCGACCTCGCCATCTACGGAAACGTAGATATGAGCAAGACTCCAATGCTCGGCACTTTCAGCCTCAACGGCACCAAGTATTCTGCCGTTGACATCTTCAATGAAGACGCATCAGGCAAGCAGCTCGCTACCCTCCTCGTTTCAAAGAAGGCAAACCTCATCAGCGAGACCAATCCGCTGAAAGATCTCGTTGCTGCAAACGGAACCATCAAGAGCACAACATACACTACCACCGGCGAAGGTGCAGACCAGAAGACTGTGGTAACCATCGTTGTAGAATCTAAGGGAGATGAGGTAACTTACGAACTCACCGTAGCCTTCAAGCCAGACTTCACCCTCACCTATTATAATATAGACGGCACAACAGTGCTCGGAACCCAGAAGGTTGAGCAGGATGCAAACATCGAAAAATTTGCAAAAGGCATGGAAGAGAAGGTAACCGTAGCCGAAGGTAAGAAATTCCGTGGCTGGGCTGGCGAATTGAAGAAAGACAGCAAGAAGTTCACCACCTTTTCTGTCATCACAGCAGATGCTAACCTCTATGCACTCGTTACAGATATTGAGACCGTAAACGGAACAGCACGCTACGACTACGACTTCCAGAAGGAAGGTTTCGACATCAACGACCACGAGGCAATCTCGGTAGAAGGCAACGGCAAATGGCATGATGCCACACACGGCTGGAGCTTCGAAGCTACCGACAAGCTCAAGGTTAAGATGGGCGGCAAGGGTTACATCAAGATGAATCTCTGCCAGTATTCTAAGTCGGGCAAGATTACCCTCCTCGATCCTAAGGGAAATGAAGTAAGTTCTATTAATGCAAAGGCTACCAAGGACGGCAACCTCGGCATCCTCCAGAACGAATCTACCGAGAGCGGCGAATATACCCTCACTTTCGATGCAGATACTTACATCCACAGCCTCAGCATCGTAAACATGACAACTCCTGCTTACACACAGAACGGCAACTGGATGGAGGTAAAGGCTGGCGATGCACAGAGCTTCATCACAGCCCTCGAAATTGCGAACGGCAACAATGCAGCAGCCAACGCTGCCCGCACATACATCTTCTTGCCTGACGGCACATACGACCTCGGCGACAAGTGTCTTACCCCAATCAGCGGTAACAACATCTCTATCATCGGCGAGAGCATGGACAACACCATCATCGTGAACAAGCCAGAGGTAGAGGGAATCGGTGTTACTGCAACATTGTTCAATACCAGCACTGGTCTCTACATGCAGGATCTCACCCTGAAGAATGCTTATCCATTCGACAAGAGCACCGGTCGTGCAGTCTGCCTACAGGACAAGGGTACACAGACCATCTGCAAGAATGTGAAGATGCTTTCTTATCAGGACACTTACTACAGCAACAACAATAATGGTCAGTACTACTTCGAAGGTTCAGATATCCACGGAATCGTAGACTTCATCTGCGGCGGTGGTGATGCATTCTTCAACAAGTGTACCTTGACATTGGAACCAGGTAAGGGCTCATACATTACTGCCCCTTATACAGACGGCACCAAGTATGGTTACGTATTCGACGGCTGCAAGATTGTAGGTTCAGCTACAGACAGCTTTACTTTCGGTCGCTCTTGGGGCGGTACAGCCAACTGTGCATTCCTCAACACCATCCTCGACAAGAATGCAGCAGCCAAGATTGCTTCTACCCGCTGGACAACAGGTGGTATGAACGTAGTTGCCAAGAACTTCTTCGAGTACAACACTCTTGATGAAGACGGTAAGGTGATTTCTCCAGCCGAGAACATCGTGAAGTTTACCAAGGATAAGGAAGTAAGCGAGTACAACACCATCATCACTGCAGAGAAAGCAGCCGAGTTCAGCCTCGACAAGGTATTTACCAACTGGAAGCCTGCCGACCTCGCTTCTCAGACCACAGCGACAGCGGCTACATTGAGCAACGACAAGCTTTCATGGACAGGTGATGCCCAGATGTATCTCGTAGCAAAAGACGGCAAGTTCTTTGCCCTGACCACAGAGAAGTCAGTAAACCTCAACGGCGAGAAGGGTTCATTCACCGTACGTGCAGCCAACCAGATGGGTGGTTTCGGTGCAACAGCCAATTCAGTAAGCACCGGCATCCAAAACATAGCCTCAGCTACAGATGCAGCAGTCATCAAGACCGCCATCTTCGCAGCCGACGGCACACAGCTCTCAAATCTTCAGAAGGGTATCAACATCATTGTGAAGACCCTGGCAGATGGCAGCAAGAAGACAAGCAAGGTCATCGTAAAGTAAAGAAACAGAGACCATAAGTAATTAGATTGACAGATAACTATCAGAGTGCAATATCCCCATCCTCATTCAGAAGGGTGCCGGATATTGCACTTTTTTTGTTCCCTCAGCTTCTGAAACAGCAGAAACGGGAACTGAGAAAACAGACCGTTGAAATGTAAAAAACAGAGCATTTACGCAAAAATCTGTAAACGTTTACGTGTTTTTTTACCCCCAACATACCCCGATTCTCATATTTTTTATCTAATTTTGCAGCAAGAAAACCAAGACTTAGCTTACGCTACGCATCCAGATTGCCCCACCGGAGCCTTCGGCCTCCCAAAGGAACAGCCTTCAGCAAGCAACTGCTGAGGATTGGGATTCTACTTAAAAACATTAAGAAAAAACATTAGAAAATTAGTAATTTAGAATAAGTTTTATCTAAACCTAAAGTGTATGTCTGGTAATTTTAGAAAAAAGAAAATTGCTTTGGCAGGCGCACTGATGTTCGTAGTAACAAGTGTATCTGCACAAACAGTAAAAGGCGTTGTTACTGACAATACAGGTGAGCCTATTATCGGCGCCTCTGTCATGGAGGTTGGTCAGGCTGGTAATGGTGGTATCACTGATATTGATGGTAACTTCACCGTTAATTTGAAAGGCAGCAGTAAGAAACTGAAGATTTCATACATCGGTATGAAAGCTAAGGAGATTAATGTTGCAGGTAAAACAACCATTTCAGTAAAGCTCGAGGACGAAGCTAACTCCCTCAACGATGTCGTTGTCATCGGTTACGGTACAGTTAAAAAGAAGGATCTGACTGGTGCCGTTGCTACCGTAAAGGGTGAAGACCTGACCAAGGTTCCTGTTACAAATGCAGCAGAAGCTTTGACAGGTAAGTTGCCTGGTGTGCAGATTACAACTACCGACGGTTCACCTGATGCAGAAATGATCATCAAGGTGCGTGGTGGTGGTTCTATCACTGGCGACAACTCTCCTCTCTACATCGTAGACGGATTCCCAGTATCCAGCATCGGTGACATTGCTCCTTCTGACATTGAGGACATTACCGTATTGAAGGATGCTGCTTCTACAGCTATCTATGGTTCTCAGGGTGCAAATGGTGTAATCCTGGTTACTACCAAGGGTGCTAAGTCTGGTAAGACAGTTGTTTCTTACAATGGCTACGTTCAGGGCAAGAGCATCGCCAAGACTCTTGACACCATGACTCCTTATCAGTACGTTATGTACAACTATGAGCGTGCTGCTCTCCGCGGTACATCTGATATCAGTAGCTTCGAAAAGCGTTTCGGTTCTTTCGGAGACCTCGACTTGTATCAGTATCAGCAGGGGCATGACTGGCAGAACGAGATGTTCGGCAATCACGATCTCTCACAGTCTCACAACGTAAGTGTTAGCGGTGGTTCTGAAAAGACTAAGTTCAACCTCAGCGGTACTTACACCAACGACAACAGTTTGATGAAGACCAACGGTTACGACCGTTTCAATGTAAACTTCAAGTTGAATCATGAGATTTGCAAGAACTTGAAGCTCGACTTCGGTATGCGTCTGGCTGATGTTACAACTAAGGGTGTTGGTACAGGTGGTGGTACTTATAAGATTCGTTCTTATGAGGCTATTACCAAGGGTCCTGTAAACGGTCTCTACGATCAGCTCGACATCGATCCTTCAACTCTTCCAGACGATGAGTATGATGAGTACATCTCTATTACCCGCAGTTTGCAGGATAAGGTGAATGACTACTGGAGAAGAAAGAATGAGCGCCGTTACAACTATAATGGTGCCATTACATGGAAGTTCCTCAAGAACTTTACATACCGTGCAGAGGCAGGTTACGACTACACCTTCTTCCAGCAGAAAGATTATTATGCAGCTTTGAGTGACAAGGCTGTAAAGGATGGCGGTAGCCTTCCTATGGGTGAATGGACCAAGAAAGATACTTGGAAGCTCCGTTTGACCCATACCTTGACTTACAACAAGACATTTAACAAGGTACACAATCTGAACGCCATGATTGGCCAGGAGTATGTAGCAACAAACAATGAGAGCCTCAGTGTTATCGCTAAATACTTCCAGAAGGACATTGCTCCAGAGAAGATGTTTGCAAGTCTTGCATCAAACTCAGGTGCAACAGGTTCCCGTACCATCAACTCTTCATTGGGTCAGGAAGATCGTACTCTTTCTTTCTTCGGCCGTTTGAACTACTCTTATGCAGACCGTTATTTGCTGACATTCACTATGCGTGCCGATGGTTCTTCTAAGTTCGTGAAGGACAACCGTTGGGGCTACTTCCCTGCTGCCGCATTGGGTTGGCGTATCGCAGAGGAGCCTTGGATGATAAATACAAAGGACTGGTTGTCTAACCTGAAACTCCGTTTCTCTTATGGTACAGCAGGTAACAACCGTATCAGCTCTTCCATGTATGAGACAACTTACAAGGCTTATGGTAGCGGAAAATATTATGGTGCAGGTAACCAGCAGAACCCTCACTATACATTGAACAATTCTCAGTTGGCTAACCCAGAATTGAAGTGGGAAACCACCATTACACGTAACGTTGGTTTGGACTTTGGTTTCTTCGATGAGCGTATCTCAGGTAGCTTGGATTACTACTGGAACACCACAAAGGACCTGCTCCTCGATGCTCCTGTTACAGCTATCGGTTATACTTCTATGCAGCAGAACATCGGTCAGACATCTAACCGTGGTGTTGAGTTGAACTTGAATGCAGCTATCCTCCGCAAGAAGGATTACTCTTTGAACTTCAACTTCAACGTTGGTTTCAACAAGAACAAGGTTGACAAGTTGGCTGGTGGTCAGACTTACCAGTCTTACAACTCTGGTGCCTTCTCTACCGACATGCGCGGTTACGACGACTACCGAGTTGTTGTAGGTCAGCCTCTCGGATTGGTATATGGTTTCGTTTGCGACGGTTTCTACACAGTTGATGACTTCCAGACCACAACCGATGAGAACGGCAAAACTCAGTTTGTATTTGACAAGAGCGGTAACTACATCTTGAAAGATGGCGTTGTAGATGGTTCATTCATTACTGCAGGTTCTAAGGCAGGTCTCCGTCCAGGTGCAATGAAGGTTAGAGACCTTGATGGTGACAATAAGATTTCAGAATCAGACCGTACCATCATCGGTAAAACCCAGCCTAAGTTCCAGGGTGGTTTTGGTCTTAACGCTACATACAAGTGGTTTGACCTGACTGCCAACTTCAACTTCGTAGTTGGTAATGACGTTTACAACCTTGACAAGATGGTTACATCACAGTCATACCGTAATACATACGCAAGTCTCCGTCAGGAAATGACTCCTGTAACTTTGGGCGGTAAGGCATGGACTTACATGGATCAGGCTACAGGTGAAATCGTAACAGATTACGAGACATTGAAGAATATGAATGCAAATGCTTCTATTTGGAGCGCAGCAACTTTGTCAGATAACAACCCTGTACCTTCATCATGGGCTGTTGAGGATGGTTCATTCCTCCGTTTGCAGAACTTGACAGTAGGTTTCACATTCCCTAAGGAGTGGACCAAGAAGTTCGCATGCAACTCACTACGCATGTACTGCACATTGACAAACTTGTTCTGCTTGACCAACTACTCAGGTTATGACCCAGAGGTTAACTCATCAATCCGTGGCAGCAAGACCAGCGGTTTGACTCCAGGTGCCGACTTCTCATCATATCCTAAGTCATTCTCTTGGACAGCAGGTGTAAACATTTCATTCTAATAGAAAACAAGATACAAATTATGAAACGTATATTTCTATATATATCAATGTTCATTGCAGGAGCAAGTTTTAACTCTTGTAGTGACTTATTGGACACAGAGACTTTGTCTACAGACAATTTGAACTACCTGTGTTCAAACGCAACTGATGCCCGCAAGATGGTAGACCACGTATATGCCTACTTCTGCGAGGACACTTATACATCACGTATGAGCACCAACTGGATGCAGAATACTGACGTAGAGATCGGTTTCGTAAAGAAGGCTCAAGCTTCTGAGACTACCCGTCGTGGTATTTGGGCACTGAACCCATCATACTTCGGTGATATCAAGAACTGCTGGAACAACACCCAGAAAGCCATTGATTTCGCCAACCAGTGCATTCAGGGAATTGAGGCAAGCGATGCATATAAGAATGGAGATGCAGATATGAAGCAACTTCATGGTGAGGCTATTTGTCTTCGTGCATACTGGTATTTCCTGATGTGTAACTTCTGGGGTGACGTGCCATTTGCAACAACTCCTACATCAAAGGACGATATGCACAATGATCCACGTACAGACAAGAACATCATCTATACTCACTTGATTCAGGACCTGATCAACAACGAGGGTGAGATGCAGTGGAGCAGCAAAGCTACAGTAGAGCGTATGAACCGTGAGTTCGCCCTCGGTTTCATTACCAAGTTGGCTATGTTCCGTGCAGGTTACTCTATGCAGGCTGATGGTACAATGGCCCGCAGCACAGGTACAGGCGATGAATATACTGTACATTATGTTGATGAAAATGGTAACGAGGCTACTGCTACTTCTGCAGACGATTACTACAAGGTTGCTAAGGCTTATGCCAAGAAGTTGATTTCCTTGAAGGACCGTCAGCTCAACAACAACTTCAAGCAGATTTTTGATAATGAAATCAACGGCTGCAACCCAGCTAATGGTGATGTATTGTTCGAGATGGGTTATGTTCCAAACTCAGGTGGTGATATCGGTTGGTGTCTTGGCTTGAGCGTAGTTTCAAGTTCTAAGGGTTCTGGTTCTACTTATACCAACCTGACTCCAAGCTATGCATGCTCATTCAACGCACAAGACCAGCGTCTGAAGGCTACATGTGCTAACTACCGCTGGTTGTATGACAGCAAGCAGGCTGCAGTGGATGGTGTCAACATCCAGCCAGCTAAATGGTGCCGCATGGATCTGAGCGTCAACAACGTTGAGTCTAAGGGTACAGGTATCAACTTCCCTATCCTCCGATATGCTGACGTATTGTTGCTTCTCGCTGAAGCTGATAACGAAATCAACAATGGTCCTACTGCTGAGGCTAAGGAAATGTTGAAGCGAGTTCGTAACCGTGCCTTTGCAAATGCAACCAACAAGAACGAGATGGTGAATGAATATGTTGATAATCTCAACGATCACGACTCTTTCAAGAAAGCTATCATCAACGAGCGTGCTTGGGAGTTTGGTGGCGAGTGCATCCGCAAGTTCGACCTCGTTCGTTGGAACTACTACTCAGACGCCATCGTTAATACTTTGGAGTGGGTTCGTGACGTAACTATGAACTATAACCAGCTTCGTTTGGAGAATGGTGAATTCATCTACGACAAGAATAAGGAAATTGTTGACATGGGTATCGCACCACGCCTCTACTACAACTATGTAAATGGCGAGATTCAGTTCGAGAACAACTATTTCACTTATCGTGATAACAGCGCAAGCCCATACAAAGAGGCAGAAACACTTGCTGATGATGATATCAAGACTGCTGGAGCTACATTCGATGGATTAAAATACATCAAGTTCTTGGATACTTATATGTCTGTTAGCGATACAGATCCTACTACAAAAACAGAGTATGGAACCGACGCAGATGGCAATAAGATCAAGAAGGGTATCATGAATGAGGCATTCTTGTACTCATGGTTTGGTCTGACAGACGGAGTTGTGACAACAGGTGCAGAAGACATGGAGCCTCTCCGCAAAAAGGTAACTCCATATATCTTGCCTATCCCTAAGGACAACATCGCTTCTTCAAACGGCGTATTGTCTAACGATGGTTATGCTATTCGCAACAAGTAAATCGGGTTATGTAGTCCATAACAAATAAAAGTAAGTAATTATGAAATACAATAAATATATATTGTCTATGCTTTTCGCTGCTACAGTTGGTACCACAATGGTAAGCTGTAGCGACGATGACAACTTGGGCGATGCACCTCGTTTGTTCCGTCCAATTGCAAGCGCAACTGTTAACTCAAATGCCTTGAAGGTAGAATGGGACAAAATCCAGGGTGCCACGGGTTATGAGTTGGAATTGGGTCTTGTGACATCTACAGATGAGGATGGCACAAATCACCTGAAAGTAATCAAGAAAGCCACAACAGAGGATGATACCTATACTTTCGATGACTTAGGATGGGACGAGAAGTATGGTGTAAGAATCAAGTGTATTGGCAACAATAAGGAATCTGAGTATTATGAGGTAAAGGCTCAGAGCATCAACTACCCAACAAAGGTTTCTGGTGCCAAGGCTATTGATAACGCTGCTCGTGTATCCTGGGCTGAAGGTGGTCAGAAAATCAAGTATGTAATGGCTTGCCCTGCTGAAGACGCAGAAAACCATGATACCATCTCGGTTAAAGTAAGCGATGCTGACTATGCTCAGGGATATGTAGATGTCTATGGCTTGCAGCCAGAAACATCATACACATTCAAGACATACGACAGTTCTTCTGACTTCAATAATACTACCTATGCAGGTAAAACTACAGCTACAACCAAGGCTAGCGTCAACTTCGACGAGAAGTATGGAGAAGGCATGTGGCTGGATACCCGCAACTGGGATGCTAAGGAAGCTAAGGATACATTGAAGACTGCCGAGTTCTGGAATATGGTAAAGGACGGTATGACTATCATCCTCCGTGGTGAACAGGAATACAAGATCAACAACTCTATCAGTCTCGACCGCAATGTAACCTTCATAACCGGTATGACATTGGGCGGTAACGCTCAGTTCACCTTCTCCGGTGGTATGAACGTCAAGAAGGGTGTTAATATCGATAAGGTGAAGTTCGAAAGCATCGATATGATTAGCGATAAGCAAGCTGATAAGGATGCGTTCCTCGCATGTACAGACAAGAGCTTTGGTGGCCGTCAGGTTATCAATGTCAGCGGTACTGGTTCTACCATCAGTGAGCTCATCTTCAACGATTGCTATATCCGTGGTTTCCGTGGTGTAGTAAGAGGTCAGAAGAACAACGACAACTTCCTGAACATTACCTTCAAGGGTTGTACAATTGATGGTGTCGGTGATCAGGGTGTTGTAACTATCGCAAATAAGGGTGGAGATTTCCGCAACGTAACATTCGATGATTGTACTATTACAAACATTATTATGCTTTGCGACTTACGTAAGACTGCCCAGGCTCCTACTGTAAATGTAAACAACTGTACATTCTGCTATGCTCCAATGGAGACTACAGCAAATGCTAACACACCATTGTTCCGTTTTGCTACAAATGCAGCAAACTTGAACATCACCAACAGCATCTTTGGTCCTTCTATGGCTACAGACGGAAGTGCAGGAGCAAAACTTCAGCTTTACACACCAGGCGCTAAGGGAAGTGTTCTTCTGAATGGAGAAAGCACAGTGCTTTCTGTAGCAGGTTCATACAAGACTAACTTTGCTTACACACCTATCGGTGCAGACGCTAAAACATACGGCATAGAAGGTCTCATCGACTTCAAGGGTTCTGAGACAGATCTTTGGACAAATCCAACAAAGGGTGAATTCAAGTTCAACGCAAATCTTGACAGTGAAGCAGGTGCTTCTAAGTGGAAGTAATCCTATTATCAATCAATATAAAAGTGCAATGCCCACACCGGGCGTTGCACTTTATTGTTTCTCTCCCTCTCCCCCACCACTAACAAAAACTTTTTTTGTTAATTTCTTGGAAGTTACGAAAGAAAAGCGTATCTTTGCAGCGTAATATTAAGAAATAAAAGAAAAGAGAATGAACGGAGAAAACTATATAAGATTTGACTGGGCGATGAAACGCCTGCTGCGCAACAAGGCAAACTATGTTGTGCTAGAGGGTTTCCTGTCTTCATTACTTGGAAAGAATTTTAAGATTCACCGCTTCCTGGAGAGCGAAAGTAACCAAGAAAACGAAGACGATAAATATAACCGAGTAGATATTCTGGCAGAAAGCGAGGATGAACAGCTATGCATCATTGAAGTACAAAATAGTCGTGAGCATACTTATTTCCATCGCATGCTCTATGGTGTATCTAAGGCAATAACAGAGTATATTGGTCTTGGGAAACCATACGAAGCGGTTCGCAAGGTGTATTCCATTAACATCGTCTATTTCGAACTAGGACAAGGAAAAGATTATGTGTACCATGGTAAAACCGAATTCATCGGCGAACACGAACCACACGACATTCTGAAACTCTCCATCCGACAGAACGAGAAATTCTTTGGCATCAAGGATAAAGATTTAAAACTTAGAAAGAGCCCTGGCGACTTGTTCCCTGAGTACTACATACTACGTGTCAATGATTTTGACAAGATAGCAACTACCCCTCTTGACGAATGGATAGAATTTCTGAAAACAGGCTCAATCAGCTCCGAAGCCACTGCTGCAGGATTACCAGAAGCACGTGAGCGACTTCGTGTGGATTCACTCTCACAAGAAGACAAGCAAGCTTATTACCGACATCTAGAAGCTGTTAGACATATGAAAAGCCTATTCGACACTAGCCGTGACGAGGGATTTCAAGATGGCTTAATGGAAGGAAGAGCAGAAGGAAGAGCAGAAGGAAGAGCAGAAGGGGAAAAAGAAAAAGCCCTAAACATCGCTCTCAAACTTCTTGCTTTCAACACACCAATCGACATCATTTCCCAATCCACTGGATTAACTGTTGAAGAGATTAAAAAATTGAAACAATAATACTATACGAATAATAGAGAGGGTGTGTCATAAGTGGGATGACATGCCCTCTTTTTTTCGCTATTTCAGCCACTTCAGTCAACTAACTCAGCCACTTCAGGCAGCTAACTCAGCTACTTCTGTCAACTCATTCAGTCACTTTTGCCAGCTAATTCTGTCACTTCATTCAGCTAACACAATCACTTCTGCCAGCTAACACAATCACTTCTGCCAGCTAACTCAGCCACTTCATTCTGCTAACACAGCCACTTCATTCTGCTAACAAATCCGTCTCATTCTGCTTACGAATTCGAATCTTCGAGACAACGAAGTCATATCTTCAAGCCAGCGCAATCGAATCTTCAAGCCAGCGCAGTCGGATCTTTAAGCCAGCGCTGTCGAATCTACAAGCCAGCTGAAGCCTCTGACTTTTTACAAATAACTGATTAGTCAATCCTCTTTATGCTATTTCTAACTTGTTTTCTTGTGGTGAAAGACTTCTGCAGAAGTTTTTTTTCTCAAATATAATGCCACTAATATCACACTTAGACTTAACCATCTGATTATAAGCGAATAACGCGTGGCAATAAGGGGTGTTTTTATTGTCACCTTATTGCCACCTGTTACCACGCCCCTGGTAAGCTGCTCCGCTTGCCGATGTTCCCGAAATTACGTCACGACGTAGCATCTGAGGCGTCACGACGTAGCATCTGAGGCGTCACGACGTAGCAATCGGCGCGTCACGACGCAGTAACAGATACGTCGCGACGTAATTCCGGCGACATCCTGCTCACATCAAGTAAGCCTCATTTAAGCTTCAAATAAGCCTCTTTAACCGTTCAAGTAAGCCTCACTTGAACTTCAAATAAGCCTCAGTTAAACGTTACGTAAGGCTTACTTGCAAGCCTGAATTACACAATTAAAGGCAATATTGTAGAAGAAACACTAGTGAAAACGTTTACGTTAGATTTTTCAATTATTTTGTTCGTTGTTTGAGATTTTTCACTACTTTTGTAGCAGAAATCAAAAGATTATTATCAAAAATCTAAGATTTCTTATGATCTATTGAGAATCAAACACGACTACAACTAATCGCAAATAAGTTCAATTAGACCAAAACTTAACAAGATATAATAATAACCTACAAAACAAACATCGTTATGTATCAACAACTGAAACGTGCCA
>OJMJ01001090.1_pt1 | contig 12071 bp, 19 predicted proteins | sample 1597181 | NCBI WGS metagenome assembly OJMJ01 (sample SAMEA2452126, study PRJEB22498) | human gut metagenome | biome: human feces; feature: human gut; material: feces | place: Australia | collected 2012
ACCCACTCGCCGTTAAAACGATAATTTTTCGGCAACTTGACTTTTTTGTCAAGAATAATATCTTCAAAATCAAGAAGAATATCTGTATTTTTTATACATTCATCAATCTCAGATTCAGATAACACCCCTTGTTCAAAAAGTCTTTTTCTTACTTCTTGCTCATCGGGGTAATCCATATACCAACCCTTTTCGTCATCGTCATAGATAATACCTCTGCCATCGAGGTAATTATCACGTTCTACATACTGATTAGGATAAATGTAATGACTATCATATCCGAAGATCAACCTAATTCCCATCTGCTTTGAGAGTTTCAATATTCTTTGATTTATCTGCTTTTGTAATGAAGTATTATGATACTGGATTTCAAGGAAAAAGTTATCTCCAAAATGATTATGAAGTTTCTCTGTGATTTCTTCTATATCCTCGTATACCCAATATTTCAAGCAAGCAGTTGTTACAACAACATTCTCAGGTTTAATTTTTAAAAGTAAATCAATATCTATCCTCGGCTGTCCGTAAAAGCCATCTATGCTGGCAATTGAAAGAATTTCGTTAATATCTCTTCTTCCTTCTTCGTTTTTTGCGAGTAAGATTATATGGCAATTTGTTCTATTCTTAACGGTTTCGCCGGAGATTCCTTTGCCTGTCTTTTTATCAATCTTGTGATTTTCTAATAAACGGTCTTTTACCCAATAGGCTTCAGCCCCGAAAATAAATTTGAGTTTCTTTTTTTTGTATTCTTCCTCAGTAATTTCCCCTTGTTCTAATTTCTTGTAAAGTGAATCGTTGTGCTTTTGCACCAGTTCGTAAGGTATGTAATAGTTACCTTGATAGCCGTGTTCAACGCTCGAAATAACATTCTGCCCTAACTCAATTGCTCTATTGACATATTCTTCATAAGAAACTGTGCAATCGGTTACAAGAACGTTACTAAAAGATGTGTGTTTGTGATAATTTTGCATTTCTCACCTCATCAAACATAAGAGTCAGTTTCGGGATTATATACTTTTTCTTCTGCTAATTCTTTGGTTATAGGTTGTGGCTTATATTCACAAGCGTGATTACGCTGACCGCATAAATAATTGCAATAATAAAAATCGGGATTTGGACACCAATGTTCTTCATTTTCAATCATTTTTAAAGTAGTTTCAGCCCAATCAATTGATTCATTGTATTCTTTCTCATCGAATGGAATAGTTAACCAATCTCTTTCTTTAAATAAATTCCAACTTAGTTTAGATACTGACCCATACTCCTTTATAATAGGAATAGAATAAAGATAAAGCTGTCTTTTAAATGACAAAAAGTGTTCTTGATCCTTTTTACTTACTTGCCCATTTTTTAATACTTTCATACTTGCAGATTTATGGTCTATTATAATAATTTCGCCAGTAGCCTTATCCTTTACTAAAAGATCAATATAGCCAACAAATTTCTTATTGGCTATAGTAAATTCAACTTTCTTTTCGACACCTAAAATCTCATATTTATCGACATCCAAATCTATGTTGTCAAGATAATCAAGTCCCTTGTCATAATAAGACTGTTTCATATCAACATACTTATTAGGAGGAGCATCATGAGGAATATTCTCATTAAAATGTTCCTCATAATAACTGCTCAATTCAAAAATTGATAGCTCTCCTTTGAGATATTTTTCAAGGATTTTATGTAAAAAAGAGCCGTATTCCCCAAAGAAACCATTTTCCGCATCATTGCAATCAATATATCTTAATTTTCACTCATAAGGGCAATTATAGAAAGAATTAAGCCTTGAAAAGCTCCAAGTCATTGTGCTTAATATAAATTCATATTCGTTATTCATCAGGGAACACTTCCTTTCTGTTCTTTTCTACATATGGCAAAAGCGTTGTATAAACGGTTTTATCCCAACCGTAAACACGATCATATTCTTCGTAATTTGAGTAAAACCGTCTGTCTATAGTGTCGTAGAATACAGGGATTTCTTTTGTCGAGCCAAATATACGGTCTTTTATGATAGTAATAATTACATCAAATCCATAATATTTGTTTGATACATTTTCTTTGTCAGATTCTTTTACTCGCTTTAAACCAATTGTTCTCGTAGCAAGGTTTACAATATTCTGACTACCGGCAACATCAAACAGCCCTATATCTGCCCCACCTTGTATCTTTCTTGGATGGGCTATACATACAACCGCAACATCATATTTCATTGAAAACTTAATAAGCCTATTCATAAAATCGGTTTGTGCTTTATTTGTATCAGCAGTATCGGCGTGAAGTTGGACGGTCATTAGGTTGTCTATTATAAAAAGTCTTAATCCTTTTTTAGTAGCACATAACTCCATACTCTCAAATAGTTTGTCCTCACTGTTTTCTTCCTCATCTTTGTAGATAAAGAATGAATCGTCATAATGCTGAGTTATATTCTTTTTTGCATCGTCATTCACTATGTAAAAATCGTTGCCATTAGCAAGCCTAATTGAGTGCATATTTCTTCTTCCTGCTGCTACTTGCGTAAACCACCCTTTACTCATACCATTTAGAAGTTCTCTCGAAAACAAGAATGTCTTGTAACCGTTATCCATTGCCATTAAAACAATCTGATTAAGGAATGTTGTTTTACCCGCACTCGGAAGTCCTGTTAGGAGTGTTACTCCTCCTGTAAAGATTTTCATCAGTTCTTTATCAAGTTCTCTTATACCTGATTCAAAACCATCCATTTCTGTAGGATTAAGTTCTTTGATTTCGGAGAGTTTTGCAACCGAAGTAATTGGAATATCTTTAGCAGTATTTATAAGTTCAAGCAAATATTCTTTACCTTTACATTGGATTATCTCATTCGCATCTTTTACTGGATACATCTTACCAGTATTTTTATACTCTAACTCAGATGGAACTTCAACATATTTGCATTTCATAGCACCTAAACGGTTGATAATCTCACTTCTCATTTTAAGACCAGCTCTGTCACCATCACTAAAAACTATAATTGATTCAAACTGTTTTAGCCAATCCCACAGATTCTCTATCCACCCCATACCCTGAGACCCCTTTAAAACAGAAACGCAGTTTAAATACCCTGCTTCAATTACACTTGCACAATCAATCTGCCCTTCAGTAATAACCAACGGCTTTGTTGTATTTACTCTGTTCATATTAAAGAGAATATCAGCGGTGTCAGCATCTTTCTGAAACCAACACTTATTCTCTTTTGCTTTAAAGGATTTTCGATAGTTGACAACCGTTAGAGTGTCAAACTGATCGTATGAGTGAAAAGCAATATTGCCGTTACTATCAGAACGAATATCAAGGTAATCTATTGTTGCTTTACTAATTCCACGTTTGCCAAGATAGTCATAAACTTTACTCATATCGTTATCACGAGATTCTTCGTGTGGGTATTTGTAACCGTGTAAGGTCTTGACGTGTTGTTCTGGACAAGAAAACTCTATATTTGCCTTATCGCAGAGTATCTTTACAGCATCAACAAAAGTTTTACCTTTTTCTACAAGGACATCTATAAGATCTACAGTACGATTGCAACCGAAACAATGGTATGAATACTTTTTGGGATTATAGATAAAGCTCGGTGTATCTTCGTTATGATAAGGACAGCAAGATTTCAAATTCTTTTCATCGAAGTTATCTAACTCAAGTAATTCTGCCATTAAAAGGGCATTTTCATCACCAAGTTTCTCTTTTGCTTTCTCAATAGTTTCTTTATCTATTAGCAATAAATCACCTACTTTTTATTAAACTCAAATTCCCAAAAGAGTTTTCTTAACCCATACAAAGCCTGTACCGGTCTGCCATCGTAATAGCTTAAACAGTTTTCTAACTTTGATTCTACGAAATCAACTGGAACTCTGTGCTTAAATACCAATGTATTTATAACCTTGCACACCATTGGAAATTTAGTTTTATCTTCACAAATTGTCATATATAAATCAACGCATTTTAAGATTTCTTGTTTCATTCCTGCACAATCCCAATGATAACGCCTTTTGTTTAAAATCACGGCTTCGGAGTCTTTGACTCTTTCACCGTGATGTAAACAATATTTATAAGCACAAACGTAATCTTTTTCTTCTTTAATCTTGTCCATTAAGCAAACGGAAAGTCATCGTCATCGTCTGCACTTACTATAGAACTTTCTGAATGTGCAACCGATCCCTTATCTGCCGAAGTTGCTGATGAACTATTACTATCTGAAGTTTTCTTGCTTTCTGCAAACTCCACATTTTCAACGGCAACATCTGTTGTATAAACCGTATCACCATTGTTGTTTGTATAACTATCTGTCTGAATATGTCCTTCAACAACAAACTTCGTACCCTTTAATCCATACTTACCGATAAATTCAGCAGTCTTACCAAAGGCGACACAGCTAATAAAATCTGCCGTCTGCTTTGCATCTTTTTTTGCAAATCTTCTGTCAACAGCAAGAGTAAACCTCACCACCGTTGTGCTGCCAGCTTCTCTTATTTCAGCATCCTTTGTAAGCCTACCCATTAAAATACACTTATTCATTTTTATCCTCCTTAGTTGGTTTCAATATTCTTAATAGTTTCTAAGCACTTCTTAGCCTTTTCAATATCCTTTATTGCATTGGGATTGCCATTGGCAACGAAAGACTTCAATGTTGTCATAAGCGTTTCGTTCTTCTGCCCACCAAGCTGTGTGCATACCGAAACAATTTCCTTCTTGATAGACTTTAATTCGTCTTCAACATTATCGGCAGTTTCTTTTTCTCTTACTACCGGAGTATACCCTTCTCCTGAGTTTGCCCACTGAATTATCTTCTTTCCGTGATTTTCGGTTAAAAGAGTTGCTCCTTCGTGTTCAAAAATATGAGTGTTATCTTTCTGTACTTCTGCACAATTGGTTTTTTGGTCTATTAAAAATGTTGCTGTAAATTCATATTCAAAACCATCTCTCTGCTTTGCTCCAACTCCTAACTTCTGAACGGAAGTCTTACCTCTGTCATCCTTGCTGACTTCATACTGATCTTTGCCTCTCATTGTTGCAATAATATGTATAGGCGAATCAGCGATAGCATTTATAAATTTGTTATGTCTAGGTGTGACCTTCACTAACCCACATATTTCTATGTGGTGTGGACTATATCTTCATCCATTCTGATTGACAAATGGATGATTCGCACTTCCGCTGGTAACTCATCCTCCAACGTACTCCCCGTAGGGATAGTCTCTTGACTTTCATAATAATCTAAATTAATAGCTTTCCTTTCAAATTTCCAACCTTTATATGTATAGTTTAAATCTTTGCATCCATCAGAAACCCTCCTTGAATCTACTCCTGCAAACTCAGAAAAATCATCTGCCAATATTGTTATTGCTATCAAATTTAGACTATTTAGTTTAGCACTGGATTGTCATATTTACCCCTAGTAGTAAACTTAGATTCCACAGTTAGCACGATTTCTAATTGTCATTTCCTACAATTCCTATCGTAAATCGTACACCATTGAGTAATAATGTTCACGAATTTTGCTGTACACATTACTGTGTACAGGAGCAAGTATGTCTACCCCACGCCTGATAAGTACCTCCTGCCTGTTGATGTAATTCAAGACAACCGCCTTTACCTTCCCATTCGTGAGAAGAAGAATCAATTATAAGAATGTCATAACCTTCGGCAACAGCGAAATCAATCAACTCCACATACTTTTCAGGATTGTGAGGATCTTCTACATCAACTATATCGTAATCAAATTCATTTGCGTAATAATAACCACGCTTCTGCTCTGTATTTGCAAGCAAAATTCTCGCCTTCTTACCAGTCTCCTTTTCGATTTCTTCAGCCATACCTGTTGCTAATCTAAGGCTACCATAAGTCTTACCACCACCCGATGGTGCCATTAACGCAATCTTAGTATAAATCTTTTCTCTCTTAGCCTTCTTAATCTGAAACGTCATTTAATCATCCTTTCAATAAAACAAATATTTTATCTATATAAACAGCCTTTTCAGACTGGAATAAAGAATTTAAATCTATATAAAAGTGGCTTTTCCTATTACAAGTACACGCCACCGATGCACTTATAAATCTTATAATTGGTTTCTTTGCACAGCATATAATAACACATTTTTAGAAAAAGTCAAATAAAAAACTTTGATTCTTATGAATTTTTATCGTCAATAAAAATATTGACAGAAATCCAATCTTTATCTTTTGCTACATTAGCAAAACTTCTTTTATTGTCAATAAATCTATCTATCTGAATTTCAGATTTTGTGTAAGAATCTTCGATTCCTATGGAGATGTTGCCATCCCCACAATTGCTATTAATATCATAGTGCAAAAATAAAAGTTTCCCGATCATTGTAGAGATTTTATTGAACCCATTTCCATCTTTTGATTTTGCAAAAAAAGCAATATTAGCATTCATTATTCTTCCCATCCAAACGTAATTATATTCACTTCCTGATGGCAACGTGGACACACCTTACTTGATAGATACACGTCATATCCTTGATATTCGCCAGCATATTCTTTCTTTTCTTCTAAGTCGCACCAGTAACCTGTCCAGTCACATTTTGGATTTATACATTCATACATCTTTAAAATTCTCTCTCGTAATCGTTAAGTCGTTGCTAATATTTATAGCTTTTGTGGTTATGTTGAGATTAAGAAACTCATCGTACTTGTACTTTCCGATAACCCAGCTTATAACTTCCTTGCCACCCATAATCATATCAATGGCATTCTCACTAAGCTTCTCGCTATCAGTTTCCGCTATTGCAATCATCTCACTATCATTCTTATTTCTTATCCGTACCACATCTCCCTTGCAAATTTTCTCATTACAAGGTACGTTAAATGTATATCTCTTCTTGGATGGATCTTGTAAAAATCTTACCTGTACTATATTGCTCATTTCTTTTTCCTTTCCGTTTCTAAATACCCTTTTGAACGCTTCAGCACGTTCTAGTGCTTCTTCTATTGTAATTTTACCCATTGCATCCATACTATCTTATATCTTACACCCACCTTCTGATTCTCTATATTGCCTCATTAGCCACTTGGAAAACAGCCATAGATTATGTCCGGTTACGTCTTTCCACAAAGATGGTCTATTGCTTCGATCTGAAAAACTAATCCAAGCTCTGCGGACTTCTTCAAACGAAATGTCTGTTTTGTCAAGATCATCAGCATTTGCTATTAGATAGTCATAAATAGCTTTTACATCTGGGTCAAACCCCTCAGATTTGCACTTCCATTTAATCAGCATTTCTCTTCTCCTTTGAATTACTAATCGTTTTAATTAATTCACCAGATTCCTTGTTGTATATCTTTATTGATTCTATTTTGCTCATGTATAACCTCCTTGCGATAAAAGACTTGTTTTATTTTTACACATCTATGTACAACAGAATAGCTTTTTTAAAATAACTATTTGCAATTCTCTGCAAGCACAAATTTACTGAATCGTCATCTTCACACATTGTATATAACGCATTTTCGTTTTGTGATAAATAGTCTTCTTTGAACTTATCCACGTCTATATAAATCTTTCCATTCCACTCCGCATATTTTCCTATATCCACTGGGTCAAACCCAAACCTACCACAAAGCAAGCTATAATCATCACAGCAGTTTTCGATATATACTACAGGAACTATGGGCAATTCTGGGTTTTCTTTAACAAGTCGTATTAATTCTTCATTTACGTTCATAGGACAATCCCCCTATCTATTTAAAATATTTACCCACCCGTTATAATCTCATAGATTACATCGTCGTGATAATACCCCTGTCTGTCACGAATGGCATCTTTCAATATGTGCTTATGTCCGTTGTACTTCTTACAAAATTTATCATAATGATTTTCAACAGGGTTTCCGCTAATCATACGCCATTCGACTCTATGTATTTTATAACTACAAATTAGCTTTCTAATTTCGCGGTAAACATCAATTCCTACCGTCTTATTCCCTCTATCAAAAGAAAATAACCCAAAATTATTAGCACAGGATGTGTACCAGTCGATATGATATGTAAAATATCCTATCACCTTTTCCCCGTTTACAATTGCGTACTGATACAAAGTACCGTCATCGTTATTTTCAAAATTCGGAGTATAAAACCCCAACGTTCCAGTGTATAAAAACATATCTTCGTTATAAATATAGTTTGAAATTTCACGCAGAATTTCTTCTTTGTAAAACAAAGCTGGCTTTAGCATTTTTACACCTCGTTTCCTATTACCTTGCCGTTTTTGTCTATCTTGGATTTTTCAAAATCAAAAACAAGACCGTTTTCAGCTTTAAAACATTTTGTCGTAGCGTTTATGCCATTAGGCGCACTGCCCATCGCTGTGATAATAACAGCTTCATCAAATCCGTTTGGTAAAACAATTGTTATAGTTTTCATTCGCTGTTCTCCTCGTCCATCTTTGCCCCGCAATGCTTACAATACATAGCGTCACCTGTATATGCGTCTATGCAGTCCATAATCCTTAGACAGATAGAACACGCAACGCAATCCGATGCCAAATACGGTTGTTTTTCAAGCGGAAATCTTTTTTTGTTCCACATCTGATAAAATTCTATCGCATCGGTTATCCAGTGTCCGTGCCTTACAGGTTTGACATCTGCTGACTGTGCGTAATCTATTGCCGTTAAAATCATCGAATTTTCGGTTATGTTTTCTTTCATCCAAGACTTAAAAGCCTCTTTTTCAAGATATTCAGCCATTGTTCGTACCTCCTATTAACTTGGAATTGGCATTTATGTATCTAGGCATCAAATCTAGCCCATCCACTGCATAACCACCCACCTTGCCTTCGAGTTTTACAACGGTCGTTCCACAACACTCCCACGGTTCAGAATCGACCGTCCATACTTTGCCTTTATCTTCTGTGCTTACCCGATATTTGTCATTCATAATAACTTTATCACCGATTTTTAGATTATTCATTTGTTCTGCCTCCTACCAACTCTGGGTTGTCATAGATGTTGCCGATAACTTCAAGGCTATAGCCGTCATTAAAATCAGCTATCGTAGTTTCAAAGCCTATGACGAACATTGCTGTATATGTATCAAAAAAAATTTTCCCGACATCGAAATCTTCAGTATCACGAACAATATCTCCCTCAAATATCTTCTCGCCGTTCTTGTCAGGCAACTCTACGTATTGACCTACAGTTTCGGGGATGACTTCCCACAAAATCAATTCTGCATCTATCATTCCGTCTATTCCTCCACGATGCTCATATCCGACAATATAAGTCTTACCGTCATCGTCTTGCAAAAGACCACCTACAATCCACTCGCCGTTATCTACTCGTTTTCCACGAAATAATCTTTCTCTCATCTTTTCTTCTCCTTAAAATTCATACGGCGACTTTGGTAACGGCATCCAATGTGTTATTTTTATCTCACCATTCTCGGCGGTGCAAGGCAAGATTAAAGCGTTTACAGTTTTCTCTTCACCCTCTTCGCTGAAAGGATTTAAATGCCATATCTTTTGACGACTATCATACAATGCGGTTGCTACTACACGATATTCATATTCACTGCGTGGGTAAAGCATTGTTATCAAATATTCTTTCCATGTTCCAAAATTTTCGGGAAGTTTATCTTCCACACTTATCCAATCGCTCATATTTTCTCTCCTTATTCAAAGTCAACAGCCTTAATTTTCGTGATAACTCTTCTACCCATACGGTCGTTTAACTCAACCGCAGGTCTACCAACTAATCCTTCCATCTTAGCCGTTCCTATTGTTGATACTGGCTTTGTCTTAACATAGTCAACTGCCTGTTTTATAGTTCCTCTCATAATAATAGGAACAACATCAATATTAAAAGTACGAGCAATATCTTCTACAGCCTCTCTCTTTAGCCATATATTGCCCGCAGGAAGATAAACATCAAAAAGAATAAACGAAACATCTGGTCTATATGCCCCTCCTCCGTTTATCTTTACGCCATACCCCTCACCAAATAAAATCACCGGCTGATCTCCAAACTTCTGTTCAAAGAGTTCTTCGTTAGAATTTCCACCAAACAATTCTACAAGTTTATTTGCAAGATGAGCTGGGAGCTGTGCATTCTCAGTTCTACCTTGATATGTAACTTTATGTCCATCCCAAACAATCCCTATGTTTGTACCGTCTATTTTTTCAGTAAATACCCACTCGGAGTTTGCAAGATATTCAACGGTTTCGTTTCTGAATTTTCCCTCTATAAGTTTCTTTGAGCCGTCAGCAGCTCTTTCAAAAGGGGTTTCAATTTTTAAATACTTTGTCATATTTTTCTCCTTTTATTTTCTTGGATATTGTTTAACCTCTTGCGGTCTTACAATTATGTTTGGCACTTTTATTTTAGTTCAGAGTGCCAAAACTGAACTAACATTTAGAACGATTGAAAGGTGGATCTGGCGTTTCCTCGTTTAATTCTAATTAACACATTTAACTGCCCTGCTAAATGCCAAAATTTAGACCCCTTTCTGACGACATCGCTGCCGTTGGTTCAGGTAGTACCTGTAGCATAACACCAAAAGCCCCTGGCTGGCACAGTAGGATTTGAACCTACGCTATCAGAGTCAAAGTCTGATGTGTTTACCACTTCACTATGTGCCAATGTAAGTGTGTGATGTAGCAAATCACACACTATCCCTAATAACCGTAAAAACTAGGGTGGTGCATTACGAATTATTTAGGCGATGCTGCCACTCAATCGCTTAGGTTTCGCACTCTCACTACCCACACAAAACGTGGCTTTTATGTTTTTGATATTACCCGCACTCTTTAACTTTCTAGGGTGAGAATAGGTTTGTACGAGTATAGAACCCTACTCAGATATTTCCGCATTTCTTATGACGAAACCGTTTTATTATCCTTTCGTTTGGAGCAGATAACGGGAATCGAACCCGCAACTTCGGCTTGGGAAACCAACGTTTTGCCATTAAACTATATCTGCATTGGTGTCGCTAATCGGACTTGAACCGATACGATATTGCTATCAGCAGATTTTGAGTCTGCCGTGTCTGCCATTCCACCATAGCGACAATTTAATTCAGTAGTAGTGTCTACTCCCTCTGGATGTCTAGACTCTCCAGTGGGCGCAAGAAACTGCGACTATTACGCAATCCCTCACGCCAAGTATGGAAGCAATCTACTACTGAACCCAACCAATGACTCATGAATCACATGGTTAGTCCTCGTTCTGTTGCTTTTAAAGATACTGAGACCACGAGTAGAGCAAGTATCTCCTTCTTTATTTATAAGGTCTCGAGGTTAAGACCTTTAGGGATGGTGGGATTCGAACCCACGACACAAATTCCTCTAACCGCTGAGTTACACCCCTATGAAAACCATCATCGAAGTTTACCCTTTCGGGCTGGTGAAGATGAAGGGATTTGAACCCTTGACTCGCAGATTAAAAGCCTGCTGCTCTACCAACTGAGCTACATCTCCATGTTAATAGTATCAGATAAGCATAGGGGAGAGAAAATGCTTGAGTGTACTCAATATGTGTGTTGTTCAAGAATTAATTATTGACATTTTTTATTTTCTTTACACAATCGCACATATCACCTGATACTATTTCGTATAACCCACCTTGTTGCCACAACACCAAGGCTGTCATATTCCCACAGGAGATATAACTATTTAAGGGATTGGAGCGGAAATTCTCAACCTTGCAATCACAGAATAACCGGTTCGTCTACTTCTCATGCAAGCTATCGCTTGTAGAAAGCGGAATGTGAAAATCCGCTGGTGCAAAGAGTGAGATTTGAACTCACACTGACTGGATTTTAAATCCATTGCCTCTGCCGTTGGGCTACCTTTGCGTGTTGTATGTTTTTTTTGTTGTTTTTAAAACTCTATACGGAAAACATACAAACCCAGAGTTACCTTCATTTAAAGGCTTAAGGATAAGACTTGCTAATCAACAGGCGTGGATTTGCACCACGCATGACAATCTCGTTCCCATCATTTCTGATGCCTATTTACATAGGTTTGAATTGTCTTGCTCTGTATTCTCATGCCGTTTCTGCAAGTAAACTTATTGCTGTCATTACAACAGCCATACTAGCGTCTACCTATT
>OJMJ01001101.1_pt1 | contig 11998 bp, 9 predicted proteins | sample 1597181 | NCBI WGS metagenome assembly OJMJ01 (sample SAMEA2452126, study PRJEB22498) | human gut metagenome | biome: human feces; feature: human gut; material: feces | place: Australia | collected 2012
GGAAGCTTTGCAGGAGATGTTCTTGCTTCGTATGTGATAAAAACAGGAGTTGTGATGTATCTTATCTGCGGCTTTTTTGCAACAGGTATCGGCAGATATCTCAAACGCAGGATAATGCAGCTCAATACTAATATAGTTTACATAATCGAGCCAATGCTCACTATAGGATTTCTGCTTATCAGTACAGCGTTTCTTGTGGGTGGAGGTAATTCGTCTATGAATTTGTTTGTGAGATAAAATGGGAGGAGTGAACATTAATGAAAAAGGCTGCTGATTATATCGCAGTAAGCGCATTTTTTGTAATAGTAATAATGTTTGCGGCATATACTCTCGTGATGGGCAGACATGGATCTGAAAGTGAAAAGGCAGACAGTTCAGATATAAGACAAAACGTTCAGACTTATGTTAGCAGTAATTTTCCTCTAAGCTCAAATTGGAAGTCGCTCAGAACGACCATGTTTGTGATGACTGGTAAGAAAAATTTTGATAATATCTATATCCTTAAAGATCGTCTTGTAGAGATCACAGATTTTGATAAGGACAGGCTTGATAAAAATATCTCGCAGATAAATGATTTTTCAGAAAACACAGATACACCTGTATATGTTATGTTAGCTCCGACTGCCGCAGGTATCTATTCTGCTAAGCTGCCTGCTTATACTTCAAACACAGACCAGCGTGAAATGATAGATAATATCTATTATGACCTAGACAGCAGGATAGACACTATAGATACGTTTTTTCCTATGTATTCTGCAAGAAATAATTACGTTTACTATCGTACAGATAGAAAGTGGACTTCCTTCGGGGCGTATTTTGCCTATGCAGACGGCATAAAAGAGCTGGGCTTTGAGCCGGTCGCTCTGTCCAATTACGATCAGGAATATACTTCAAATTCTTATTATGGGGGACTTTACAGTGAACTTTGCTATAACAGCATAGGCGCAGACAGAGTGAACATCTTCCGTTCAAAGTATAAGACCACTGTGGATTCTGTGGAGCTTTACAGAGGAGATCAGGTGCTTACCTCAAAATCTGTTTATTTTAGATCTGCACTGAAAACAGCAGATAAAACGGCTATCTTCCTGCAAGGTGACAACTTTACTAAGGCAACGGTCAAGACAACTGCAGAGGACGCACCAAAGCTTCTTATCATCAAAGGAAGCTATGCCAATACCCTTGTGCCGTTTCTTACCCCACACTACAGCGAGATAACCTTGGTAGACCCTGACAAGCTCAAAGAGGAGGGCAAGACCCTTTCTGACGTGGCAGATACGAGTGCATATGACCAGATATTATTTATGTATGACTGCGATCAGTTTGCAGATGAAACAAATTTTGACCTACTCAAATAATATGGGCTATGTACTTGAAAAAATGGAGCAGGTGTGATATAATAAAGAAAATGCCGTACAAGGAATGTGCGGCATAATGTATGTCTGAATATTTGAGAGGGTGTTTGATGTGAGTGAGCAAAAAAACAGACTTGATCTTATTGATCTTAATGACTATCCCGTATCTTGGTGGCTGAAACTTCTTGACCTCGGTCATAAGATAGTTCAGGATCCTGCCGCCTACAGCGAGGCTTGCAAGGGCAAGATAATGGGTACTCTTTTCTATGAGCCGTCAACAAGAACGCAGATGTCCTTCCAGACCGCTATGCTACGTCTTGGTGGAACGATAATAGGCTTTGACAATCCTGCCACTTCTTCCGTTGCAAAGGGAGAGAATATCAAGGATACCACAAAGATAGTTTCCGGCTATGCCGATATCATGGTAATGCGTCACCCTACCGCCGGCTCGGTAAAGGCTGCGGCACTCACTGCTGATTGCCCTGTTATCAACGCAGGCGACGGTGGACACCTCCACCCAACACAGACACTTACAGACCTGCTTACACTTAAAGAAGAAAAGGGCAGACTTGATAACCTGACCATAGGCTTCTGCGGTGACCTTAAAAACGGCAGAACAGTCCATTCCCTTATTAAAGCAATGGTATGTTTTCCAAACAATAAGTTCATATTAGTTTCAACCTCTGAGCTTGCTTTGCCTGTGTATGTAAAGGATATCCTTGAAGCGGCAGGCATGGAGTACAAAGAAGTTACCGACCTTGAAGAAGTTATCGGTGAGCTTGACGTGCTATATATGACAAGAATACAGAAAGAACGTTTTGCTTCTGAGGAGGAGTATCAGTCTCAGAGCGGAAATTACATACTCGATACGAGAAAGCTTTCAATGGGAAAGCCTGACCTTATCGTGCTTCACCCTCTGCCAAGAGTTGATGAGATAGCTATCGAGGTGGACGACGACCCGAGAGCAATGTATTTCAAGCAGGCAAAATACGGTATGTATATCAGAATGGCACTCATACTTACAGTTATAAACGGCGACGGTGCTTCGCAGCCGCTTATGAAGGGCAGAGTGCATAAGCACGTTGATTGTTCAAATCCTAACTGTATCACTCACCACGAAAAGTATCTGCCACATTGGTTCAAAGGCGACGGCACAACGCTTGTTTGCGAATATTGTGACGAGAGAACATTGGTGGAATAAAATAAGAGCTTAATGGGGTAAACAAAGGCTGTGTGTCAGTCTTTGCTTGCCCTTTTTTATTGTGCAGATAGCGTATATTAATAGCCTTGTGATATGCAAAATCGTTAAAAGTAACGAAATTCTTACAATGTGGTAACAAACAGTCTTGAATTAACGTTGAGCGTGTGGTATAATTAAAATGGATAAATTTTTTACAGGAGCTTTGATCTAATGAATATACTTTCAGATGAGGAGTTTGAACAGATCTACGGACGAAAGCCTGTCAGAAGGGTGAAAAAGAAAAAAATATACTGGAACAGAATTATTATTGCATTGATAATACTTATCGGCATTGTGACTGGTCTGGTAAAGCTGACAGCCTTGGTAGTATCAAAGATCAAAGGAGACGATACGCAAAAAACAAACAAGGTATTGAATAATACATCTTCTGTCGCTGTGAAGGAGGACGTTTCTTCTGCTGAGGATAAAAAAGACGAGCCTGCGAAGTATTCAAATATGGACTTTACAGTGTGTGTTGACGCAGGTCACGGTGATTATGACGGCGGCACAACTGACGCCTCAGGAAAAAGATATGAAAAAGACGATAACTTAAAGGTCGCACTTGAGGTGCAGAAATATCTCGAAAAATACGGCGTCAATGTGGTGATGATAAGAGATGATGACTCTTTCCTTGAGCTTGACGAAAGATGTGCAAAGGCAAATAACGCCAAGGCTGATATGTACGTTTCACTTCACCGAAACAGCTATGACGGTGATATTTCGGGCGTTGAGGTTTGGGTGAATAATTCTGAGCCTGAATATGACACAAAGCTTGCACAGAATATACTTGATGGTCTTGAAAAGGTAGGTATATCTGAAAATAGAGGAGTACAGTATGGCTACGTTGGCAATTCCGGTGTAAACTACTACATAAATGCCGACACTGTTATGCCAAGCTGTCTTGTGGAGCTTGGATTTATAACCGAGGATATCGACAATAAGCTTTTTGACGAACACCTTACCGAGTATGGACAAGCTATTGCTGATGGTATAGTTCAGACAGCTATTGATGTTGGTCTTGTTGATGAAAACGGCAAACGACTTATGTCTGAGCAGCTTATCTCACCTGAGAAGCCTGTGAACAATAAGGATTCTTCATCTGCGGTTGACGCTATGACACAGCCGATGGAGACGGACTCTTCTGCTGACGTTTACAATACTCAGGAAAACGAGTGGTATTGATAACAAAAAATAAAAGCGAACACAGTTCGTTTCTGCTAATGCAGAGAAACCGTGTTCGCCTTTTTGTTGCTAAAGCTCTTTTCTGATGAGTTTGAATTTCTCAAATTCTTTCGTCAGGTCTGCCAGAACGTTTTCAAGACCCTTTTCAGAGTATTCTTCGTGATATTCTGCCACAAAGTCTGTTACCTCCGTGACGCACTTTGTGCCGTACCATACTCTGACATAAAGCTCTTTTTCATCGCCGAGAATAGGGTCTATGCGGTAGCTGAAATTGGTGTAATTGCTGCCGGACCAGGTGTTTTTTTCTTCAAAATAGTGAAATGTGGGTATATCAAAATAACCATGGAGCATTGCGTATTTTCCTTTCAAAAATCATTCGTTTATGATATTATAGCATATCACTGTTCCTTTTTCAAGCGTTTAGTCTGCTTCTTAATTAAATTAGCCTAAAAAACGTTTACAATTTTGTTAGGAATGTATATTGGAGAATTGTTCAAAATATGTTATAATTGATAATGGTATGACTATTTCAGCGGTATGCTGTCGCAGAAAGGATAAGATCTATGAGCATTACAATAAAAGATGTTGCCAAGGAAGCCGGTGTTTCAGTGGCGACAGTGTCAAGGGTTCTCAACGGAAGCTGTAACGTATCAGATGAGTCAACAAAAAAAGTCAATGAAACTATTGCAAGGCTCAACTATTCTCCGAATTTTCTGGGAAGAAATCTTAGAAAGTGCGAAACGAATGTTATTCTTGTAATTATGCCGACCTCTGAACATTCCCTTTATTCAAAGATAGTCATGGGTATGCAGGAATATGCAGGACAAGTTGGTTACGATATCATAACTGCAGTTTCCTATTCAACCTCGACCGCTGAAACAAGGCAGATGAATATGCTTTTTAACAGAACTGTTGACGGTGTTATCCTTCTTGGCACTCAGTATGACGCAGCTTCGCTTAATAAGCTGGCAGAGAATTATAACGTTGCTCTGTGCTGTGAGGGCGTGGAGGGCGCAAATGTGCTTACTGTCGCTGTTGACGATGAACAGGCTGCGTTTGACGCTGTCGCTGCTCTTATCAAAAAGGGTCATAAAAGGATAGGCTTTATCGGAACGAACTCTGCGGCTATCTCTTCCACTGCAAGAGAGAACGGCTATATAAGAGCATTAAAAGAATATGGCATAGAGATAAAGAATGAATATATCTATAAAGAGTCCTATGACTATGACTGCGGAGGCAGAGCGTTTGAATATTTCAATGCACTTGCTGAGAAGCCTACGGCGATTTTCGCTGTGTCAGACTTGCTTGCTATCTCTGCAATGCACAAGGCAATAGATATGGGCATTGATGTGGGCAAAGATGTCGCCATAATGGGATTTGACAATATATCCATGTGTGAATGGATAATCCCTACACTTTCAACGGTTGAACAGCCTTGCTCAAAAATGGGCGAGCTTGTTGTGGCAAAGCTTATTGAGAACATGAATAAGACTACTAAGGATAATCATTATTATACTGTTGACCACAGGATAATTTTAAGAGAGTCCACAGGCGATTAATTACTTTCGTAAAAATAGATAGGGGAGAAATAAGGCAGTTTTTCCGTGAAAACTGCCTATTTTCTGTAAGAAAGGATTTTTTAGGGCATGGAGAAATTTACAAATATACTTAAAACGATAGATGGCTATGTCTGGGGCATACCGCTTATCGTACTCATTATGGCTGTGGGAGTATTCCTCACATTTAGGCTAAGGCTTCTTCAGATATTCCACCTGCCAAAGGCACTGAAATTTATGTTTCAGAACGAAAATGGTGGCAAAGGCGAGATATCGAGCTTTGCAGCGCTTTGCACCGCACTTTCCGCAACCATAGGTACGGGAAATATCGTCGGTGTTGCAACAGCCATTGGTGTGCTTTCAGGCGGACCTGGAGCGCTCCTCTGGATGTGGATAGCGGCACTCCTTGGTATGGCGACAAAGTATTCCGAGGGTTTTCTTGCTATCAAATACAGACGTATGGACGCTGATGGACACGTTTGCGGTGGACCGTTCTATTACATAGAATATGGCATGGGTAAGAAGTGGAAGTGGCTTGCAAAGGTATTTGCGTTCTTTGGTGCTTGCGTTGGTCTTTTTGGTATCGGTACTTTCTCTCAGGTGAATGGTATCTCATCGGCAGTTCAGGCTTTCTTTGATCCTAAAAAGGAACATACAGTGAATATTTTTGGCGCTGACTATACATGGGCTGTTATAGTTTCCGGACTTTTGATAACTATTTTTGCCGCACTTGTTATTATCGGAGGCATAAAGAGGATCTCAAGTGTTTCTCAGGTAGTTGTGCCTTTTATGGCGGTCGTTTATATAGTTGCCTGTCTTTCACTTATTGTTATAAACATTCAGAAGCTCCCTCACGCTGTCGCTCTTATTTTTGAACAGGCATTCAGCTTTAAGGCTGTCGCAGGCGGATCTCTTCCTACAATGTTCATTGCTATACAAAAGGGTGTTGCCAGAGGAATTTTCTCAAATGAGTCTGGTCTTGGTTCAGCACCTATCGCAGCCGCAGCCGCTCAGACAAAAGAGCCTGTAAGGCAGGGCCTTGTTTCTATGTGTGGTACATTTATCGACACTATCGTTGTATGTACTATGACAGGTCTTGCTATCGTAATGATGGGAAGCTACGAGGCTATCAACCCAGTAACAGGCAAGCCTTTTGAGGGCGTTGAGGTCACAAATCACGCTTTCCAGAACGGCTTCTCGTTCCTGCCGTCAATGATACCTGCATTTATTCTTATGGTCTGTCTTGTGTTCTTTGCTTTCACAACTATCCTTGGCTGGAACTATTACGGTGAAAGGTGTATGGAATATCTTTTTAACAGCAACATGAAGGTGGTCATGGTCTACAGATATCTCTATATCCTCGCTGTATTTATCGGACCATATATGACGGTTTCTGCCGTTTGGACGATCGCTGATATCTTCAATGGACTTATGGCACTGCCAAACCTTATAGCGTTGCTTGCTCTCAGCGGTGTTATCAGTAAGGATACAAGGCGTTATGTGGCGAAGTATTCCAGAGCAAAACGAATCAATAAGCTGGTAAGAGCGTAGATATCGTATTTTATATGAAGCGGAATCGGCTGAATGTTGTTTCCGCTTTTTTTATGCTGTAGGCTTAATCACCAAAAAAATGAATGATTATTTGTTGAAATCACCAAAAGTATTTAAAAGAATGTAACAGTGATTGTAACTTTGTTGACAACGATTACATTCGGTGATATAATAGCTATGTAAGAATCAAGGAAACGTTTTCTAATGAAAACGATCCGTTACGGAGGTTATATATAATGAAAAATTCCAAGCGTGTTATTGCCGGTGCAATGGCTCTCTTGTCAGCGGTGAGCGTAGCTTCATGCGGTAGCTCATCAGGCGGCGATTCAAGCAGCTCTTATGTTGATAAGGTAAAGGTAGCAAGCACCGACGATATTGCTACTATCCCTGATGGTTCGGAAAAGGAGTTGGAGTGGCTTTCTTATTTTGACATAAACCCAACTAAGAAAGAGCCGGAAAAGAGAACCGACCTTACTCTTTTTGAGGAAAAGGGCGGTAAGATCAAGTATTCTCAGACTTCATCAATGAACAAGTATGATAAGCTCGCAGCAAGACTTATGTCTAACGATCCACCGGATATGTTCTGGTATGAGCAGTCTATGACATTCCCTGCAAACTGTATCAAGGAAATGTTCCAGCCTGTTGATGATATCGTTGATTTCGACAGTGCTATGTGGAGCGATGTCAAGAACGTTGCAGAGCAGTTCACTCTCAACGGCAAACACTTTGTTGCACCTATCAACTTCCTGCCAGGTTCTGTTATCACATATGATAAGTCTATGATAGACGCTGCTGGTCTTGATGATCCATATGAGCTTTATCAGAACGGCGAGTGGGATTGGAACGCATGGTATGACATGATGTCAGAATATGTTGAGGGCGCTGCTGCTGACGAGGAAAGATACGGTGTAAACGGTTGGTTCGCACCATTTATCTTCCAGTCAACAGGTAAGACTCTTATCACATATGACGCTGATAAGGACGAGTATGTTTCAAATCTTAACGACGCTGACTTTGTAAGAGCATCTGATATGCTTTATGATATCGCAAAGAATGGTATGTACTATCCTGATTGGGTAGGACAGGCAGGCGACGCATTCAAGAAGAATATCCTCTTCTATGCAATGGGTCCATGGGCTTCTACTGGTACACATTCACCAAAGGACGGCGACAATTGGGGCGTAGTTCCAATGCCTAAGGATCCTAACTCAGATACGCTTTATACAACTATTGACATGAATGCGTATATGTGGGTAAAGGGTTCGACAAAGAATGACGCTATGAAGTGCTGGCTCGAGTGTGCAAAGATAGTTTATACTCAGGATACATATAAGGATATCGAGAAGGAGAAGTTCTTTGTAAACAATCCTAACTGGACAGAAGATATGTATAACGTAGCTTACGTTGACCTTGTTACAGACAAGTTCACTAAGATATTTGACCCTGGTTATGGCATCTCCACAACTCTGTCAGATAATGACGCTGCAACAAATGATACTAAGGAAGCTGTTATTCCTTATCTGTATACTTCAGTTATGAAGACAGATGAGAATGGCTCACAGTATACGTGGACACAGCTCAAAGAGCAGTATAAGGGTACTGTTGATTCAGAACTTAAAACTCTCAACGAGCAGTATCACGCATATTTGGAAAAGAATAAGTAATATAACTTGCCATATAAAGACGGACGGAATTTATTTCGCCCGTCTTTTTTTGTTGTAATGTCAGAAAAAATGTGATATAATCATAGAGTACATTAAGATTTAATTAAGAATTATGTTGAGCTGTTTTTAAAGAATGTGGCTTATAATAATAAACGTAAAAGAAAGGATCGTGCCGATATGGAGATAAAGGAGCCTGTAATCCTTGTTGTAGATGATGATAAAGATATAGTGGGAGCTATCGCAAAGCTGCTTGAAATGGAGGGCTATAAGGTAATAAAAGCCTATGACGGTCTTGAAGCTTTGGAGAAGCTCACTGAGAACAGCGTTCAGCTTATACTCATTGACGTCATGATGCCTAAGCTGGACGGACTTTCTACAATGATGAAAATAAGGGCAACGGAGAATATCCCTATACTTGTGCTTTCTGCGAAATCTGAGGATACAGATAAGGTGCTTGGGCTTTCAATGGGCGCTGACGATTACATAACAAAGCCTTATAACCCTATGGAGCTTGTGGCAAGGGTAAGAAGCAACCTGAGAAGATATATGCAGCTTGGCGCTATCGACACGGCAAACAAAACGGATATTATAGAAATAGGCGGTCTGGAGCTTGACACTCAGGCGAAAAGCTTAAAGGTTGACGGAGAACCTGTCAAGCTCACCGCCACGGAGCTTAAAATTCTTGAGCTTCTTATGAAAAACGCAGGCAGGATATTTTCTGCCGAGGAGATCTATTCAAAGGTATGGAACGAGGACGCTTATGCCGTTGAAAACACGGTGATGGTACATATTCGTCACATCAGAGAGAAAATAGAAATAAACCCTAGAGAGCCGAAATACTTGAAGGTGGTGTGGGGAATTGGCTACAAAATCGAGAAAATTTGAGCAGGCAGAATGGTTTAAGATATTCTCAGCAAAAAAGACGAGAATTATTGCATTTATCCTAGCCTGCGTTATTGCAGGCGGCTTTTGCTTGTCTTTGGTGCTTTATGCTAACAGCCATGCTGACAGCAGCAGTAAGTCTTATCTTAGATCAGAAAGCTATAAGTTGGCTTCCAATGAAATGTATGAGGAACTGTGCGTTACAGCGTCAGCCTATCTTAGATATGTTGACGACCAGTGGAATTACACAGAGCCTAAACACCTGTTCAATGACTATCTGAATTATCTTGATTACAACCGCTATAAATATAAAAAAACAGAAGACGGTATACGGCTTGTAGACAGTCAGTTTGATTACTATGTGGGGATTACTCAAAATGGCGAAACAAGATATCTGTCAAATATAAAAGATATAGAAAATTATGACAGTGAAACGAATAAGATAAAAGCTTTTAAATCGTCGCACAAAAACTATATACTCCGCCGTGATAACGAGGTCATGAGCGACAGAACTTCATCAGGACAGATAGTTGACTACTATTACAATACCGCTGAGTATCTTGACACTGTGACAGAAGAATTTTATGCCGACAACCTTGTACCTGTGGGCGGAAGTTATTATGATAACTACGGCAGATATTTCTACAATTACGGCAATTATGATCCAATAGCTTTTTATAATGTTGACTCATCATACAATGCAAGAAAGGGTCTTGATTTGAAAAATGGTTTTAAATATTCAGAAAGACTGCAAGATGACGAAACAGACGGGAATTATTACAGCAGCGACGGTATTTACTATTATGATGAAGATTATGACTATGGCTTTTATGAGGACGATTACGGAAACGCATGGGCAAAATGTGAAAACCTTTACGACCTGTCTGACTATAAGGCAATAGATAATGACGATTCAGGTATAACGGTATTCTTTGCACCGAAAGCTGAAAAGCTTACGGCAATGGAAAAGGAATATACCGAGGCTTTGAATGATATGTATCGTGCAAAGCTTTTTGTGATTGTTTTTGGCGTTATTGAATTTATGCTTGTGTGCTATCTGCTCCTGATCTGTGCATATAATGCAGAGCCTGAGAGCGTTGAACGCTGGAAGCAAGGCAATTTTCTAAAAAAAGTGCCAACGGAAGTTTACCTTATCCTAATGGTATTGGCTATTACATTTGCTTTTGTATTTGTCACCTGCTGGAATTATTATGTGAGCATTACCAAAAATATTTTTGACAATGCTTTGGCTAATTCCGTTTTCAGAAATATACTTGCTGTAGCGCTGTTTGCATTGGCATATTTTGCAGGCTTCGGCTCGCTTATGGAGTTTGTTGGCAAGATAAAGACAAGAAGCATATTCAAAGAAAGCCTTATTTGCAGATCATGTAAGTTCCTATGGCGCAAGTACAAGGAAACATCACTGTATCACTATTTTCATGGCCTTCCGCTTGGATTGAAACTTACTTGGAAGTTCATACTTATATTCGTTGGAATTTTTGTTGTGATGTCTAGTCGATTGACGATGTTAATTTTGTTGGCGGTAGAAATTGTTCTGTGTATATCAATGCTTCGTGACTTCTCACAGCTTTCAAAGCTCAGCAAACAGATAGACAGCCTTGGAGAAGAAAAGCCTTATGAGGGCAAGATAAGAAAAACTTCGCCGGTGTATGCTGAATCTGAAAAACTCAACTCAGTTCAGGATAAGGTGAGAGAGTCGGTGGAGCAGCAGATACAGTCTGAGCGTTTGAAAATAGAGCTTGTGACAAACGTTTCACACGACCTGAAAACACCGCTGACTTCCATTATCAGCTATATCGACCTGCTTAAGAAAATGGATCTTGACGATGAAGCTTCGAGCTATGTGAAGATACTTGATAAAAAGGCGCAGAAGCTCAAAGGCATTGTGTCTGACGTTTTCAGCATAGCAAAAGCCACAAGCGGCGTTGATGTAAACCTAACAAAGCTTGATTTTGTGATGCTGTTAAATCAGTGCATCGCAGACGCAGAGGACAAGATAGCCGACAGTGGCAAGATAGTAAAGATAAACATAAATGCCGACAGCGCAATGGTAATGGGCGACGGCGACAAGCTTTACAGAGTGTTCCAAAACATTGTTGACAACGCTCTGAATTACTCTATGGACGGCACAAGGATATTCCTTGATGTGTACAAAAAAGCGGACAGAATAGTATTTGCCGAGAAGAACATTTCGGCAATGCCGATAAACTTCACAGAGGAAGAGATACTTGAAAGATTTGTGCGAGGGGATAAGTCACGAACAGATGGCGGAAGCGGTTTGGGATTATCCATATCAAAGAGCTTCACGGAAGCCTGCGGTGGTATCTTCAATATCGAAATAGACGGAGATATGTTCAAGGCGATAGTCGAAATGCCGATAATTCAGGAGGATACGGCAGAGAAAACCGATGACAAAACGGAATAGTGTGAATAAAAAGGCGTTGTAAAAAAAACAGCGCTCAAAGAGTCGAGATTTCCTGCTTTTGGGAAATCTCGACTCTTTTTTATGCCAGATCGCAAAAATAACTATTTTGGCTGAATTTTGGGTAC
>OJMJ01001104.1_pt1 | contig 11989 bp, 12 predicted proteins | sample 1597181 | NCBI WGS metagenome assembly OJMJ01 (sample SAMEA2452126, study PRJEB22498) | human gut metagenome | biome: human feces; feature: human gut; material: feces | place: Australia | collected 2012
CATAGACACCCAACGGATCAGTTTCCCAAGACTCACGGCAAGGAATGTTTTTATCCCCTCGGAACACATAGTCTGTAGATACATGAATAAGCGTGGCACCTGTTTCTGCGGCAGCAACAGCCAAATTCTCCACAGCTTTGTTATTCAGCAAATCAGCCATAGCAAAATCATCTTCCGCCCTGTCTACATTCGTATAAGCAGCACAATTTACAATCACATCTATCTGCTCCTTTTTCAACATATTACGGACAGCTGTCGCATCTGTGATATCCAGTTCATTTACATCTGTAAAGAGATAACGATTCCGGCTGTCTAATGACACCCTGCGCATCTCATTGCCAAGTTGACCATTGGCACCTGTAACAAGTATATTCATCATTCGTATAGATTAATAGTGTAGTCAAACGGAGAGTCATAGTCTTTCAACAAAGGATGTTTCAAATCCTTCTCACTTAAAATGGCCTCGGCAACGGGTATTTTCCAATCAATACCCAGACTTTCATCGCGCAGCTGAATGCCACCATCAGCTTGCGGTGCATAGAAGTTATCGCACTTATATTGAAAAACCGCTGTTTCACTCAATACGGCAAAACCATGGGCAAATCCACGGGGGATAAAGAATTGGAGATGGTTTTCCTCCGTCAATTCCACCGCAACATGCTGCCCGTATGTAGGACTTCCCTTGCGGATGTCTACCGCCACATCAAGTACGGCACCTTTTACACAACGCACCAGCTTGCTCTGAGTATAAGGCATTTGCTGAAAATGCAACCCACGCATCACGCCATACGATGACATACTCTCATTATCCTGTACAAAATTGACAGGCATCACCTTTTCATTAAACTCCCGTTGAGAAAAAGATTCAAAGAAATAGCCTCTTTCATCTTTAAAGATGCGCGGTTCAATGACCACCACACCTTCTATTCCTGTTTTTATAACCTCCATATCTTAATCTAGATTTTCTTTGCCTGTACGTTCCACTTCATCAATCACTTTGAGCAGATACTGACCGTATTGGTTTTTCAGCATCGGTTTGGCAAGGTCACGCATCTTATCTGCCGTTATCCAGCCTTTGCGATAAGCAATTCCTTCCAGACAAGCCACTTTCAAACCCTGACGTTTTTCAATGACTTCTATATAAGTCAAAGCTTCTGCCAATGAATCATGCGTTCCCGTATCCAGCCAGGCAAAACCGCGTCCCAACGTCTGTACTTTCAGTTCACGATCTTCCAGAAAACGCTGGTTCACTGTCGTTATTTCCAGTTCGCCACGTGCGGAAGGTTTGATGTTCTTGGCCACTTCCACTACTTTGTTGGGATAAAAATAGAGGCCCACCACTGCATAATTTGATTTGGGCTGTTCCGGTTTTTCTTCGATGCTCAGGCAGTTACCTTCCACATCAAATTCTGCCACACCATAACGTTCCGGATCGTTCACCCAGTAACCGAATACAGTAGCTTTTTGTTCTTCTTCCGCCATACGCACGGCTTCACGAAGAAGAGAACTGAAACCGTTACCATGGAAGATATTGTCGCCTAATACCAAACATGCAGAATCATTACCAATGAATTTCTCTCCGATAATAAAGGCTTGTGCAAGACCATCGGGAGAAGGTTGTTCGGCATACTCGAACTTCACACCATAGTCTGATCCATCGCCCAAAAGACGCTTAAAGCCGGGCAGATCATAGGGAGTGGATATAATCAGAATCTCACGGATGCCTGCCAGCATCAAGACTGAAATAGGGTAGTAAATCATCGGTTTGTCAAAGATGGGGAGAAGCTGCTTGCTTACTCCCTTGGTGATGGGGTACAGACGGGTACCGCTACCACCGGCGAGAACAATTCCTTTCATACGAATAAGTTATAGTGTTTGTTATTTTAAATGTACTTTAAATATCACTCCGCCTGACAAATGCTTACATTCTGTCATTTCTACCACAGCATTAATATAATCTTTCCAAAAACTATATTTTAACCCACAGTTTATGGTACGACTGTCGTATTCAGCCATTACATTAAGATTGTTTAATGCCTTCACAAAGAAATTTGTACCCGATAGATAAAAATGAAAATTTACTCCAACAGCCGGACCGTTTAAATGATAGTCTTTCCGTTTATTGTATAAATAAGCAACATGAATGCCTAGCTCTCCCCTATTTTTGAAATAAAAATGCTTAGTACCAGCTATATAATATCGGTTCCAATGTCCATTACCCATCTCTCCTACTCCACCAATGCCATAATCATCTTTATCAGAATTTCCTAATATATCATTGGTACTTGGATCATTCGCGCCCAATACAATCTGAGGAGTCCATTCTTTCCACCACCCTTCTTTCCATATACGCAACCGCCCTGAAAACTGTCGGTCCTGGTTACAATATTTCCCCCAAACGGAAGGTGGGAAATAAGTACTACCGTGTTCTGCCTTATGCAAGGTACAAGTATATCCGATTTCGAGCCAAGGAAAAATGGTGATATTAATGTAGTAATTAAACGTATGATAATTCCAATGGGCAGGAGTAGCAGCCACATCCAAATAAGAAGCTCCGAACAGGAATGTCTTATCCCGTTGCATATCGGCAGTAGGCATGTGCAGAAGTCCGGTGGTTCCATACACATACTGAGAAAAACCTTCCTGCCATATCATACACAGCAGAAAAACAAATAAAATTTTCTTCATTAAAACAAAAGGCAGGAAAAACAACAATCAACCTTGTTCCTTTTCAAATTTATCACGATAAAAATTATAGTTTAAAGAACGGTATCCGGAGAACAGTCTTTTTAAATAATATTGATTGGCAAAATGTACACTTGTCAAACAACGCAACAATCTATAAGGCAAATTGCTTTTGCCTTCATCCAACAACACCATTAGGATGAATGCCGTTTCCTCTTGTGCGGAAAGTTGTCTATACTCTTTTTTTGCCAAAACCTAATTATTCATGATGATATCATGAACAAAGGTAGCAATTTATTGTTTCTGAGAAAGTAACCAATAAAAATATTTTTCATGTTTATCTATCAAACTTTCCCATGAGTATTCGTTCCGAATTTCTTGCAAATTGTTTTCAATAAACTTATTACGGCAAGATTCATTTAATTCATAGATAGAATTCAGTAGTTTAGTTACGGCTTGAGAAGAAGCATAATAGTGTGCGTTATCTTTTAAAACCGCCCTGTTAAAGATATTATCATGTGCCAATATATAACAACTTGACGCCATTGCCTCCAGCAAAGAAGGATTCGTACCACCCACACTATGTCCATGAAAATAAGCAAACGAATAGTATCTGACTGAATTCAACTTTTTAAAATCATAAATCCCCCCTACAAAACGAATACCCGGTTGGCCTGTATACTTTCCTACCAAATACTTGCCATGAGGAGTATTCGTTTTTCCAACTATAATAAGTTCCTTTTTATCCGTTTCGCCAGATGCTAAAAAGCCTTGTATAGCCATTTCAATATTATTTTCAGGTTCCAAGCGTGCCACTAATAAATAATATTTGCGTGGTTGCAAACCAAACTCAGCCAATAATGATATGTCATAATCCTCATGGATATCTGCTCCATAAGCCAAGAACTTACTTTCTTTATTATACTTCTCTTTATAATAATCATGAATTCCCATGTTATCGGCAATCAAATAATGACTATGTTTCACGGTAGTACGTTCTTCCCAAAAAATGAATTTCTGTACCCATTTGTTGAATTTAGTACGCTTATATTCCAAGCCATCCATATTAGTCGTAAATATGGGATATTTGATCTTCTTCACATTGAACCAAATATAAGCAGGTACAATACTTGTATAGCCGGCTTCGTAAATGATATCGAAATGCTCTTTTTTCAATGCATCTTTCAATGACGCAAAATCATAAAAGAAACTCCCTACCGAACTGCCCATCCAAGTTTCGGGACTATAGATATGCTTTATACGTACTCCTTTATAAGTGTCTTTTTTATAAGGATGGAAATGAGGTGAATATACCACAACCTCATGCCCACGTGCAGCCAACCCCACTGAAATATATTCGGCAAACTGTTCAAAACCTCCATAGTTATTTGGGATACCACGGGTGCTGATAAATGCTATTTTCATCGCAATAATAATTTATACATAATTACAAAAAGACTTAAATACTACCATTTTCAGAACTCACTAATTGCCAATAAAACTAATCTATCAAGCTAAAGATTACAATTGTTTTAATACACGGGCCGGATTACCACCAACAATACTATAACTTGATACATCTTTGGTAACAACAGAATTAGCTCCAATAATTGCCCCCTTTCCAATTTTCACATTAGGCATAATAGAAGCTTTCTCCCCAATCCAAACATTGTCTTCAATTATAACAGGACCTTTAGAAAATAAAGGTCTTTCTATAGGATTTAATTCTAATAACTCTCGTGTTGAAGCACCATGAGAATTATCTGTTATAAGAACTTTAGGTCCAATACGAACACCATTTCCTATAAGAATCTTATTACAACAAGTTATATGCCCGTCATCCCTTATAGAACTATTATGGCCTATCGACAACTCTGGATAGAAAGACTCATTCTTATACTTATCCCAACATTGTAGACAAACATTTCTTCCAATAATAGTATTTTGACCAATACTTATATATTTCCCACCACATAAAAATATTGGACTTTTTACAATCCCATTCATTTGCTTAAAATTCTTCCTAATCCAACATGTATAAAATACATAAAATAGTTTACGCATAACTTCTATACTTTTATATGGAAACAAATATGATATAGGAAGAAAAAAAACGTATAAAATATCAAGAGCTCTCTTCATCTTACAAATCTATTCTTTATATATTTTACTAACAAAGAAACTGGATATAACCATGAAAGTATAATTATTCTCCAATAAGTTCCTCTTGAATAATACTTATTCAAATTCTGTTTAAATCCCTCAGAATCATAGCTATCGACTCTTAGTATTTTTGTTTTAAAATATAAATGAGGAAAAAATTTAGAAACAAGGTCTGATTTTATTTTAGAATATGTTGCCAAACTAATTTCTTTAGTATTCTTCTTATTCTCAATAAAAGAAGTATAGTCTATTGAAAATGATTTAAACATATTATGTCCACCTTTTTTAAATATTTTTTGAATATCAAATAGTTTTCTATCATCTATAATAAAACTAGACTTATTAGAAAGAGCCATAAGCACGGAAGTATGTGGAAACAAATCATTCAAAACAATATCATGCGTTTTTTTTTCATAATCATCTCGCCAAACACCAAAAGCATTACTCCATGAAGTATAATAAGAAGAAGCATACATAAATTCATCAAAAGATTTATAAACAACAGTATTAAATCTTTCGAGCTGACCATTAGTCGATAAGATAACAGAATGCTTTTCTAAATCTTGCTCAACCAACTCTAATAATGCAGCCAAGCTCCCTTTTTTTAGACATGTCTGGCTATTTAACAATTTAAGAAATTTTCCCTCTCCATACTTTAGTGACATATAGGAATTAACAAATCCTTCACATTCTGTATAGTAATACTTCAAATTAGGATAATTAAATTGATCTATTATAGAGAGTACTTCTTTTTGAGGATCATTATCAGAAATTATCACTTCATACAAATCCAAAGAAACGTCCGAATTATCTCGATAAATACTATTAAGAGTATTTATTACATAATCTACTCTTTTATAACACGGAATACAAATTGATATCAATGGAGACATAACCATTTAATTATTTACTAAAACATAAATCTTATTGCTTCTTTCAACTTCTCAAAGGAATGCATACAAATGAATATATATTTATTTAGATAAGAACAAGAACATTCCTTCTTCCACATGTCAATAATTTCCTTCTTCTTTACTTTATTATCAAAGTTTACTTTAGTGATAAGCCACATATAATAGCCATGAGCTAAATGCTCTCTCAATCCTTTCAAATAATTATGTAATTTTAGGTATCGAAAGATTTTTATTGTTTCAAAAAACACTAAACCTGATTTAACCGCACCAGGAGAGACCTTTAAATTATGTTGACGAAAATAATTATGAGCATCCCGAACATAAACTACATCCCCTTGTTCTGCTAAATATATCCAAAACAAATAATCACCACTAGCTTTATAAGCAGTATAATCTTGAGAAATTTGTTTTAAAGCTTTTCGAGAAAAGATAGCGGAACTTGCATTTATAATTGAGTTGCCATAAGCCATTTTTTGAACAATAAACTCATGCCCACTATATTTAAAGGATCCTTTTCCCCTAACCTTTTTAATAAATATATTGTGGGCATCAACTAAATGGGAACTAGTGTAGGCTATAGCGACAGTTCCATTCTCAGATAATTGGCCTACCAATCTTTCCAAAAAAAAGGCGTCACAATAATCATCACTTTCTGCAATCCAAATATATTCTCCACAAGATAATTCAAAGCCTTTTTCCCATTGTTTAAAAGTACTACCTGAGTTATTTTCATTAATAATGATTTTTTTTACCTTGGGATTATTTTTATATGATGATAAGATTTCGCCACTATTATCTCTAGAACAATCATCTAAAAGAATTACTTCCAAATTATCATACGTTTGACTTAAAACTGAATCTATTCGTTGCTTCAAATAGGGAGCATGATTAAAGTTAGGTATTATAACACTTATTAAAGGTTTCATATTTTAAATATCTTTCGTTTCATCAATAGCTTCCTTAGTTACTTCAAGATATTTTCTTCCCCATTTCTGGTCAGGTTCCAAATGATTACCTTCCGCCCACTCGTTCCAAGCATTTATAAAGACGAGATTTTCTTCCTCGCTAAAAGGCTGAAAACGAATTAAGGTATCTTTTAGCCATTTTTTATATAAACAAGGAGTACTACCTATGAAAGCTGTATAAGGAGGCTTTTTACGTCGAGGTGAATTATCCCATCCAGGAGATACGCAAGGAAAACATTTATAATCAGCCATAGGCTTACCTATACGATATTGTACATATGAATTATAACTAAAATGTTTATTAAACCATTGGTATCTGCCCTTAAAAATCCAATTCATTATCCTAAAAGGAAGATTTTTCCACCACTTATTAAATTCACCCATTAATAATGGTTGAAAATCCATTGCCGCATCAAACCCTGCTTGAAGATACTCCGGTCCAAAATCAGGCTCATTCTCTACTCGTATCAAATATAACTCCATTTTATATTCTTCTCTAGCTAATTTCCGCCAAACATCAATCGTATGCTTTATGTCTGGAAAATACTTAGAACGATAGATTGAAAAAACAGGTTTTCCTTGAATACGCAAATAACGCTTATCACTAAAAACTTTACTACATAAATAATGCATGTGATTTATATCATCATCTTCCGAATAATGCTGTTCTATAAGAATACTACGAAATTTTCCATCCCAATTCCTACTCCAATTCTCATTAGCCCAACAAAGCATAAATGGAAAATCCGGTTTTCCTGTTTCCAAAATCTCTTTAATCGGTCGCTCCATTAATTGTTTACCATTAAACCAATAATGATAATAACAAAAAGCATCAACACCATATTTGCTTGCATTTCCCTTGCTTCAGGCAAACGCAAATCATAAAAGCCCGTATCTGACGGCAAATGAGGTTGATAATGTCCCCAAAAACGCGGTTTAGCCTTTGTCACATTGGTCCATTCCGTAAATCCCTTCCCCCACCATTCATCATTTTCCGAAAAGGGGTGAAATTGTGGTAGATTAATTGCAATTACTCTTTTCATATTCATTTTGTTTATAATGCAGGCAATCGTTGTTAATAATTCGGCCACAGCATATCCATAAAAAAATAGTGTGAATACCTTGATTGCTAAGAGGATTTGCCCCAATCATTGCTATCAAATAAAAAATGAGAACACCTATCTCAAAAATATTTAATTTAATATTCCTCATTCCATTAACGATTAAATATATAAAGAGAAGTATATATCCAATAAGACCAAAATATCCTGTTTCATGCAAGGTTTGTATATATTGACAATCCGTAATCGCTAATTTATTTTGCTGATATGCTAAATGAGAATAACGACCAATTCCATCTCCCCAAAATGTCACAGGCATACTTTGAAAATCTTTATATAAGCCTAATCGCTCACTCAAAAAAGAAGTATTACCGGAATCAGCCGAAATAATTTTATTAATCATAAAAAGAATTCGATCTTCATCTAAGACGTTAAGTAATACATATAAAGTTCCCATAACCAAAGCAATTATAGAAATATTTAGTATCCTTCTAAATTTCTTATATTGATATTTTGATTTTGTACAAAATGAGTAGATATAAAAAAATACTGTTGAAAGAACTATAAATAATAAAGGAGCTCTTTGTTGAGTAAGTACAATGATGAAAAACAGAAAAAATATAACTAGCACATCTTGTTTTTTCACATTACTCGTAAACATTGTATATAATTTATAGTGATATAATAAAGCACATCCATAACTAACCCAATAAGGGTATTGCCAAAAAGCAGAAAGGCGTGTCATTTCAAGAATACGACTTTCACTAGAAAACTCAGTTGTTGATTGTAATTTCCATGCTATATACCAACTTGGTTGTGCTAAATATAAATACAATCCAATTAAAGAAACAGCAATAATCGGCATTTGCATTTTATCAAAAAATTTCCAGTCAGCAAACCATTCGCTCTTCCCAACAAAAAAGAATATAGTTAATAATATTTGATATCTAAGCCCATAATAGAACAAATCGGTAGAATAATTATTAAATGCACTTGAAAGAGATATACATAACAGAAAGATCAATAACAAAATATCTATCCCCTCCATCTTCTTTACCGAAGATGAAAAGAAAATGTAAAGCCCTGACAAAAGTAAAATAAGATCTAATTTTAACAATATGCCAATTCCTAACATATTCCCCAATCCGGCAATAGCTGTTAATAAAAAATAACTACATATTACATACAGAGCTATTATACTTAATTTCATAAATGATTCTTAAAGTATTAGTAACAAATAACACCAACATTGTTTTGGCGCATATTTATACTTGATTATAGGAATAATGATCACCCCCCAAAACTTCAATAATCTTATGTCATTCATATTTTATTTTTTACTTCCAAAATATTCCATGTTCTTTTCGTATATTTATCTATCTTCATCTTTAACTGATTTCTTAATTCATTTTCATTATTTGATAGAAATGAAAACGCATTAATTAATTCTCCTTTTTTTATATTTGCACTATTTACAACCGTATTTTGAGGCATGTTTAAATCCTTAGCTATTCCTTTTGATTTAATAGAATATCCCAGTGCTATTGCAGGTGTACAAGTTGAATAAGCAGAAATAACAGAATGAGTACGTGCACCAATAAAACAACGGCATTTTGAAATAACAAATCTAATTTGGCAATAATTCAGGCTATTACTATCAAGTATAGAAATTCTATCCGAATGATACTTCTCTTTGATTAAATTACTTATGATACGATCATCTTGCCCTTTCCATAACACATGAGGTATAAGTAATATCTGATTATCGGTAGTTAGAAGAATGTGTTTTATCAAATCGTCCACTTCTTTTGCAAATTCTGTATTTAAAGCAAATCCTCCCATAACATAGTTGCTTAAGTTAATCCCTACCACCTGCCCTAACGAAAAGCATTTAGGAAGTTGACACTTTATTGGTTCAAGCACAAAAGCAGGATCTGGATAAACTACCACATTATTAATATTATAATTTGCCAAAACCTCTTGTGTTAATGTTTCACGAGCATAGATAAGCGAAAACTGTTTCAAAGCTTTCAACTTGAGAGGAGTAATATTATTTTCACCAATAGAACATCCCCATAAAATAGAACGAATGCCACGTTTATATAAATAATTGACCGTATAAATTACTTGATTCTCTTGGTAACACATCATATCTCCTCCAGTAGAAAGCATTATGTCATCTTCTTTTAATTGATTTAAAAACGACATATATTCATAACGATAAGAAAATTGCTTGCGCTTCCACTCGTCTGATTCTACCATACTATACAATTTATTCCTAATACAGGATATCAGATTGCGTGGACGCATAGGATACAAAGTCACAAACTCATCTACTTTCAAACGATGATCAAGTTCTATATTTGTACAAAGACCTATCAAATTTTCTTTTTTCTCTTTTAAAATTAAGGCTGTACCCTTTGAAATCGCTTCACAACCGCGATTACCACCATTAAGGTGTATTGGAAAGTAGTATTTCATACTTGAGGATATTTATTTAGCACTATTAATATTTTTTCTTCAGAACAGCGACATGAAAAACCAACTAATTTCTACATTTTTTTATCGCATCTACAATAGATTCCCCCAATATATTTTTAAGACTGTTTTTTAACTTATTCTTTGAAGAAATCTCAATTTCCATCATTTTTCTTAAAGCTTCATTATCTGCTTCCACTTGCGTGAATACTTCAAATACCATAGGTTTATCCGTTATTTCAGAAGAAATAAAATACTTATACTCTCCCTCAAACTCCTCTTTATTGGAGGCTCTAAGATACTTAAATCCTAAATCTTCTACATAATGCTTTACCAAAGTTAAAGATTGATGACCAAAATGGCCACCGGCAGATATGTATTTACTAATTCCATCTACATAAATACTATTTAGCTGTTTAAACAAATGAAATTCTGCACCAAGAGCATTGTTTATGAGCAATATTCTAACATTATTGCCAATATGACGATTTCCCAAAATATTTATATCATAGAAAAAAGAAAGATCGCCAACTACTCCAAAATATAGTTTTTTTAAATTTGCCAATGATGCTCCTACCAAAGAAGACATATTACCATCTATACCAAAACCTCCCTGATTACAATATACTTCAATGGAAGAATCAAAAGTGAAATAACTCCAAGAGCGAAGTGGGCTTAGAATACCTAAATGCAAAGTAGAATTCTGTGGCAATTTATCAAACAATTGGGAAGCTACCCATATATGTGAAAAAGGTAATTCTGGAAGGTTTCCTCCTATACGATTTATTGCCTCTCTACACGATTTAATATAGCTATCATCCCCTTTCTTTCCTTCGCTTTTTTTTATATAGTATTCAAAAAATATTTGTTCTGGCATTTCAAAGACATTGCTGAGTACCTTGTATCTATCTGCTAATTTTCCATCTTCACATACGCGCCATACTTCTTTAGGGTTTACAATATCAGCTGTATCCGACATCATACCGATATGAATGAGCAAATCAGTTTTTTTATTTTCATCCTCTATTTTTTGCAGAGCCATAAGTTCATATGCTGCACGATATTTCCCATAATAATTCGCCGTTGGATCAGTAAAAACCACTGCATTATATATTTCACAAAACTCATCAACCACTTTTGTAAAATTGCTCGTCCACCGTCCATGAGATCCAACATATATTGCGATCTTTCCTTTGGGCAATTCCGGCAGATTGTTACCTAACACATATCGCATAATTTTTTTAGTTTTAGGCAGCTCCTTTACTTTAAAATTACGACTATAACGAGTGGTTAAATTAATATGTACAGGTCCAGAACCATGATGATTTAGTTCTAATATTGCTTTGTTCGCATTCAAGGTAACATCCCATTCATCATCTTCGTCTTTTACCGTTTGCAGATGTACACTGAACTTCAAAATATCATGCGGCTGCACACTGCGATCAATTACCTGCGGTATCAAATTCCCAATTTTAGACTTTTCTTGAGTAGAAGTTACCGCTAGTATAGGTAACCCACGATAATAGGCTTCTGTCAAAGCAGAGAAATAATTTCTAGATGCAGTAGCCCCTGTGCAACTCAATACTACAGGTTCCAATGTTTCAGCCGCCAACCCACAAGCCATATAAGCTGCAGAACGTTCATCCACACAAGAATACATTTCGAAATAGGAGTCCTGCTGCAAACTCCCTACAAAAGTCACATTTGTAGAACCAGGAGAAGC
>OJMJ01001105.1_pt1 | contig 11988 bp, 11 predicted proteins | sample 1597181 | NCBI WGS metagenome assembly OJMJ01 (sample SAMEA2452126, study PRJEB22498) | human gut metagenome | biome: human feces; feature: human gut; material: feces | place: Australia | collected 2012
CATTCCCAGGACCAGGACTAGGAATTCGAATCATCGGAGAAGTCACAGAAGAAAAAGTAAAAATCGTCCAGGACGCAGACGCGATCTACAGAGAAGAAATCGCCAAAGCCGGATTAGACAGAGAAATCAACCAGTATTTTGCAGCATTAACTAATATGCAGTCAGTAGGTGTTATGGGTGATGAAAGAACTTATGACTATGCTGTTGCATTAAGAGCCGTTAATACTATTGATTTCATGACTGCAGAAGCAGCTGAAATCCCTTATGAAGTATTAAATAAGACTATGAATAGAATTATCAATGAAGTACGTGGTGTGAATAGAGTAATGTATGATATTACATCTAAGCCACCTGGAACTATTGAGTTTGAATAAACCATTTGTAGAATCCCACATCAATCCCCACGAATTTGTAATTTACATTTTCCATGGGAATTGACCTAAGAACTACTTAGAAAACAAAATAAGAAATAAAAAATGAGACCTTGCGTTGAAAAATGCAGGGTCTTTTTGCTTGGTAAAAAAACAAAAGAAAGTATCGAAAAGCCTTGTGTTTATGCGGTTTTCCGTTGATAAAAGTAAATTATCCTATACGAAACCTTTGAGATAATTATTGAAAAAAATACTGAAAAAAAGAAAGTAGAAATTGGTGTTAAATCAAAGAAGATGGCGGGGAGATGTTTACGAAAAATATGGGGAGAGCCGTACGAATAATCACCATTAGAAGAAGCGATACTATCGCTTCTTTTTTTATTTGTATGAAAGAAAAAGATGTTCTTGTACTTACGTTTTTCGATACTGGAAGACATTCAGATTTGTTTGATATGTAATATAAGTGTGTAGGGTCAATAATAATCCTGAAAGTTTCTGATAATCCTAAAAAAATGAATGAATTTGTTGCTAAATAATACTAGCATAAAAAGAGTAAAATGAATAAAAGAGATACACTAATGAAGATGATTGAGTATTACTGGAATAATATAACAAATATCAGTGATTTCAGAGAGAATAAACGCTCTTTTTCATAAAAATACACAAAATAAATATTGATTTAAAAATATTAACATGTATTAACGATATAATTTTAAGTAACTATTTGTACAAATTGGCCATTTTGTATAATTTGTATTTTTTACAAATGCTTTACAACTTGAAAGAATGGTGATGAAATTCAAGATTGAACGGAATGGCAAACAATATATATTGAGGAGGGAATTTATGAAACATAGCCTATTTAAGAAATTTGGGGCTTCTTTTGTTGCACTTACACTCGCATTTTCTTGTACTTCTGCAGTAAGTGCTGCTGGAGATACTTCTGAATTTCAACCAAAGGTAACTTACAGCAACGGTAATTATACTTTTGCTAAGTTATCTCACCCAGACAAAGCAGTATCTACACCTGATGGTATTGTTGATTATCTAGGTGGTGGAAATGTTGGTGTCACTGGAGAAGATGGTGCAACAGGTCAAGGTGATCAGGGACAGAGTTATGCTTGGTCTGCAGCATCTTATGGTGATTGGATGTATGTTGGTACTTGTTATGCAGCAATGGGGAATACATTAACATTAATGGATACTACTCTTGGTGATAAGTTCGATAAGGAAGTTATGACTGCTGCACTTAAAGCAATGTTCAATGGAACATTCTTCTATGGACATGAAAAAGAAGATGGTACTGCAGATGAAGATTCTGATGGTATTCTTATAAAAGTAAACGTTAAGACTGGTGAAACTAAATTATTAATGTCTAAGTCTTTAAATGGTAAAGGACCACTTTTCAGAAACGCTATGCGTTATAAGGATAAACTTTATTTCTGCGGTTCTGTACGTAATAAAGGTTCAAAAGTTGGTTTACCTAGTATTTACTGCATCGATCCTAAGACAGATGATATCAAGTGTGTCTACACTGGTATCACTCCACAGGAACTTGGTGCTGCATACAAAGAAGGTATCAGTACTGGTATCCGTGGTATGACAGAATTCAACGGTGAATTCATTGCAAGCTGTGTTGGTGTTGATGGACCTTATATCTTAAAGTCTAAAGACCCATCAGCAGGTCAGTCTTCATTCAAGAAGATTGCAACTAAGAAGGATTTATTTAATTATCCTGCATATCATTATACAGATAGTATCTATGGTGGTTCTATCTGGGAAATGGTGGAATTCAATAACAAGCTTTATGTTGCTTTATGTACTGGTACACAGGAAAACAAGCCTGATGAACATACAATGCAGTCATTTGCGATTGTGTGTGGTGAAGAAAAAGCGGATGGTTCTTGGACATGGAGACCAGTTGTAGGTGATAAAGCAGATGGTGCTAAATATACATTTGGTATCGATCCTGAACGTACACGTGCTGGTGCATGTAATATGTTAGTATACAATGATCATCTTTATATTGGTGAATATGAAGATATCGAAATCGCATTAAATGATCTTCTATTCAAAACGAATGTAGAATTCATGGCAAACAATATTGAACAGTCTGTCAGTCTTTACCGTATGGATAAGAATGAAAATATGGAATTGATTGTTGGTGATGCAACTAAGATGTTCCCTAAGGGTGGTATTTCTGGAATTAGTTCTGGATTTGGACATCGTGAAAACCAGTATATCTGGCAGTCTAAAGTATATGATGGTAAGTTATACTTTGGTACATTTGATAGCAGCAGCTTATTACAGCCTATCGGACAGTTATCAAATGGTGATTTATTAAAGATGTCTAAAGAAGAATGGAAATCTCAGCTCAATTATCTAAAAGTGTTTATTGAATTATTATTAAGTAAATATATTGAATATCCAACTCAGCCAATTACTGCTGCAGAAACTGATTCTGATGAAGCAAAGGTTGAAGAGGATACTAAAGAAGTTGATTTAACTGCCTCTGAAAAGGTACAGAAAGCAATTGAATCTGCATCTAAGAGATATAGTGGAGCACAGACTGCATCAGCTGCATCTAATGATAATGTAGAAACTATTAAACTTACAACTGAACAGATCAACAGTCTTGTAAAGGGTCTTGAAGATGGTTCAATTAAAGCTAATAGCTTAAATACTGAACTTTCAGCTGATTTATTCACAATTATTTCTGGTATGGATCCAATGGCTGATTCATTGAATGAAAAAGGATCACAGGATTTCGTAGATCAGTATGCTGATGTATATGAATACTACAATGAATTCTCTTCAAGTCTACCTGATGATGTAAAAAAATTATTTGATATTTTAATTACTGCAACAAAGAAGGATAACTTAATTGCATTTGGAAAACTATTAAAGTATCTTTCAACAGCTCAGCGTGGATTTGATATGTATGTAACATCTGATGGCGAAACATTCTCAACTATTACTACAAATGGTTTTAACGATCCATATAACCATGGTTTACGTGTGTTCGCAACAGGTGCTGATTGGATGGCTATTGGTACAGCTAACCCATTCAATGGAACTCAGTTATGGAAGATGACTTCTCCAGTTAAGACAGTTGAACCAACAAAACCAACTGAACCTGAAAAACCAAACCCATCTGAACCAGAAAAACCAAATCCATCTGACTCAGAAAAACCCAATATTACAGTTACCCCATCTGATTCAGATAAAAAAGATACTACAGCAGTAACAACTAAAACTGATGATAAGAAGGGTACAGCTAAGACTGGTGATTCAACTGATGTAACTACATCATTAATTGCTACTATTGGCTCACTTGCATTATTAGTTGGTTGTGCATATGTACTTCGTAAGAAGAAAATCGGAGCGTAGTAATTAACTATAAAAAATTAATACTCTAAATACAAAACAGCTTATTGAATTCTATCAATAGGCTGTTTTTGTTTTCTGATCATTAATTAGATTGGTAATAATAGAGAAAGATGCTATGCTAGACGTATAGAATAATTCAATGAGGTATAATTATGAACTATAATAATATTGATTATATACAGAAAAATGCGTCAGCAACAAAAGAAGATAGAATCTGTAGAAAAACATATCAAGGAAACAATCCCTAAAGTGTATAAGGAAGTTTTAAGGTATGTGAATTGGATAGCTATGAATCTATGTGTACTCTATGATACTTCTACTATTATTGAAACTTATGAATGTAATGAGTTTTCTGTGAATATGCCTGGATATATCAGCATTGGAAATGATAATGGAGATAGAGAACTTATTATGAAGGCAGAAAAAGGAGCGACATTATGTGGTTTCTTAGATGCAGCAGATATAGGAAATTCTGAAGTAGAGGAATGGTTTGATTTTAAATCATGGTTAGAAAATGGTTTTGAAATGGAAGATGATGAGAATTCAGAATATGGAAAAGTCTATATTGTGAAAGTCCCAGATGATAAATTAAAGTTCCTAGCTGAAACAAAGAAACTCTTTGCATTACCTATTTCAAAAGGTCTTCTCTATAAGAAAAGCCTCCTCAATAAACAGTGCTTTTAATTATTTACACTGTCTACAGGGAGGTCATCATATCAATATAAGCTACCTCTTTTTTAGTTCAATTTATTTCTCTATTTCATAGATGTTTCATATATGGCGGGTATGATGAAGAAAAGGAGATGATAAAAAATGAAATTAATAAGAAAAGTAATGATGTCAGGAGTATTATGCTTAAGTATTGCGTTAGTAGGATGTCAAAATAAGACGGAGGCTCTTACAAGTTCAGTGACTATTAAGGATAAAGCAAGTTTTAAGCCAATGAATGAGACAATAGATTATAAAGAAGATTATGTTTATGAGTATCTAGGTCTTAAATTCAGCTTATCTCAAAATATAAAAGAGGCTATGAACAATAAAAGTCTTGTTATGCTTGATTCTCAAAGTGCTTTAAATGAAAAACTAAGATATGCCTTTTTATCTTTTAATAAAGTTTCTCGTAAGCAGCAGGATGCTGTTGTTCAAAATATGAACGAATATATGGAGTGGGAAAAGAACCTAGAACGTTCAGGAACTATTGGAATGTATAAAAAAGGAATGTCTGAAAAAGAAATAACAGAACTGACTCAATGTACATATCATAAAAAAATAGGTATTTCTCATGATGGACAGTATTCTTATTACATAAGTTATCAGAATGATGCATTTAAAAGAGAACTGGAACAGTGTCATATAGAAATTATTGATCGTTTAGAAGAGAATGATAATGGTTTTGTTTTAAAGGAAAAGAAGAATTTAGAAAATACAGAGGTTTTCAATGATTAAACGTTCTATTTATTATGTCACAAGAAAGAAAAAACGTTCATTGATCATAATGATGATTTTAACGATTATTCTCTCATGTTTATATATTTCTTCCAGTATCACAATAGCAGCCACTCATCTAGAAAAGACCATGTATGAAGCAGCAAATACGTCTCTATTGGTTACAAAGAAAGATCAATCATTATTTGACTATAGGGAATATAAGGAAATCAAACAAGCTAAAGGCTATACATTATATTATGAAGGTCTCACTCAACCAAGAAACCTTCATGTCATAGAAGCACAACAGTCAGTAAAAAGAGATGATTTGAGTGATGAATATAAGAACGTTATGTCTTATCTCGCAACGAATCAGACAAAATCTCATGCCTTATTTAAAAGTGGCAATTTTGTATTAAAAAAGGGCAGACATATCCAAGAAACTGATTGTAATAAGGTGATGGTTCATGAACAATTTGCGAAAAAGAATCATCTTGCATTACATGATTTTATAAATTTAGACAATAATAAGAAATATGAGATTATTGGTATTTTTTCTGGTAAGAAACAAGAAAGATATACAGGTTTAACATCAGATTTTAGTGAAAATATGTTGTTTATGGATTATTCTTCACAACAGACAAACAATGTTCATAAAATAATCATGTACTTTGATCATTTAAAGGATACCCGTTTAATGATGAAGCAATTAGAAAAGAATCATCCAGATGATTTTGTTGAAATGGATACGCAGACATATGAGGAAACATTAGAGGCAATTACACATATACAATATATTATAAAAGTGATTGTATGTTCTTTAATTGTTGTTGCACTTGTCGTTCTTTCTTTAATTTTAATTTTATGGTTAAGAGAGAGACTTTATGAAATAGGTATTTTATTATCAGTAGGATTCCACAAATCTGAAATTCTTGGTCAATTTATTTGTGAATTATTATTTGTTTCAATACCAGTGGCGGTTCTTTCTTTTGGATTAGGTCATATATTCCTGAAATATGTGATCAATGTTTTATTAAAGAATGCATATTCTCTATTACTTGAATATGGATTCAGACAAGAAGGAATGACTTTTATAGGAAGTTATGGGATTCTAGCAGGTGTAATCATCATTTCAGTTATAACGACATGTGGAATGTTTTTAATAAAGAAGCCCCAAGAGATTTTATCAAAAATGAGTTAGGAGATTAATATGACTATATTAGAAATAGATAATGTAAGCTATCGCTATAAGAATACAAGAGAGAATATTTTAGAAGATGTGAATCAGACATTTGAAAGCGGCCAGTTCTATGCCATTATTGGTGCCTCTGGTGCAGGCAAATCAACATTATTGTCATTATTGGCAGGATTAGATGAACCACAAGAGGGACATATTCTTTTTGAACAAGAAGATATTAAACAAAAAGGTTATAGTTATCATCGAAGACATCATATTTCCTTGGTCTTTCAAAATTATAATTTGATTGATTATTTGACACCATTAGAAAATGTGAGATTGGTTGATAAAAAAGCATCTTCCTCAATATTGATCGAATTAGGCTTGAATCCAAATCAGATAAAAAGAAATGTTATGAAACTTTCTGGTGGACAGCAGCAAAGAGTTGCTATTGCACGTGCCTTAGCATCTAAAGCACCTGTCATTCTTGCAGACGAACCAACAGGGAATTTAGATGAGAATACAGCAGATGAAATAATCACAATATTGAAGAAGATGGCGAAAGAACGCAATAAGTGTGTGATTGTTGTGACTCATAGCAAACAACTCGCTCAAAGTGCAGATGTTGTTTTAGAACTTAAGGATAAGAAATTACAGATTGTTTAAGGGAGAGAAGTATATGATAAAAAATGCATGGGCTTATGTAACAAGAAAAAAGCTTAAATCACTTATTATGATATCTGTGATTGCAATCATGTCTACATTAGGTGTATTAGGCTTAGCCTTAAAAGATGCCACGGATCTTTCGTCTAAGAAGAGTTTAGGAAATATCACAAATAGTTTTTCAATGGAAATCAATAGACAATATAATCCTGGAACGCCTAGAGGTGGAGGCAATGTAAAAGGACAGGATATTAGTCAGATTGCTCAGTGTAAAGAAATTGATTCTTATGTAAAGAGAATCAATAGTGTAGCGGATTTAGTGGATTATGATATTGTAGAAACACCTGAAACATTGGCTTATCAATCACCAGAAAGAGCAAAAAACTTTAAAAGTACAGTAATGCTTACAGGTGTGAATGATTCTTCAAAAGAAAATAAGTTTGTATCAGGGGCTTATAAATTAGTAGAAGGAGAGCATCTTAAAGCTGGTGATAGAAATAAGATTTTGATGCATAAGGATCTTGCTTTAAAGAATCATTTAAAGGTAGGAGACCATCTTAAAATCAAATCAAATTTATATGATGCGGATAATGAAAAGCAGGCAGATGAGATTGTTGAAGTAGAAATTAAGGGCCTCTTTGATGGGCATAATAAGGGTGGCGCAAGTGCAGCCCAGGAACTATATGAAAATACTTTAATCACTGATGTGCATTGTGCAGCACAGGTATATGGTGAAACAGAAAAGACAGCTGTTTATCAAGACGCTACTTTCTTTGTGAAAGGTCAATATGATTTAAAACAGGTCATCAAAGTATTAGAGAAGCTTGATATTGATTGGAAAAATTATGTTCTGATAAATGGTGCTTCTAATTATCCAGCTTTACAGATGTCTATTTCATCTCTATATGGAATGGCTGATAAATTATTTTATGGTGCATTGATTTTTGCTGGAATAGTTGTTGCGCTTCTTCTTATGCTCTGGCTTAATGCAAGAAAGAAAGAAATAGCTATTATGCTTTCGTTAGGTATGACAAAAATGAGAATTTTTGGTCAATTGATGACAGAATTAGTATGGATGATGATACCATCTTATCTTATTGCTTACTTTGTTTCTGGTGCTTTAGCACAGTCATTTGGTCATACAATCTTAAATGGGGTGACAGGAGATATAACTAAACAACTAGCAAGTCAGGGCGTATCAAGTCAATTAGGAGCAGGTGCTGAAGTAGATGGCTTTAATAAGACACTTACGAGTCTGAATGTGCATGTTTCTAGTGATATGATGTTTATTGTTATTGGCTTCATGACAGTTGTACTTATTATGGCGTTGGTGGTTTCTTCATTTAGAATTCTTAAAAATAAGGAAGAATCACTTATTTATACACGTTAACAGATAAATATATGTGTATAATATAAAGAGGGAGGGATAGTATGGATTTACTGATTGTAGAAGATGATCCTATAATTAGAGATGGTATGAGTGAATATTTATCAGAATGGGGCTATCATGTCATAGAGGCTAGGGATGGTCGTGAGGCTTTATCCTTATTTAATAAGGATATCAAGGTTGTTCTTTTGGATATTCAGCTTCCATTTATGAATGGATTAGATGTTTTAAAAGAAATAAGAAAAGAAAGTAATATCCCTGTTTTAATGTTGACGGCATTTAATAATGAAGAATACAAAATAGAAGCCTTTACTCAACTTGCTGATGGCTATATTGAAAAGCCATTTTCTCTGCCTGTCTTAAAAGCGAGAATAGAGGGACTTATAAAAAAGTATTATAGTTCTATAGAAATATTCAAATATAAAGATCTAGAAATCAATTTCACAAGTTATACAGCTAAAATAGATGGAAAAGTCATAGATAGTAAGCCTAAAGAATTAGAAATATTAAAATGTCTTCTTGATCATGAAGGACAGGTTCTGTCAAGGATGCAGATTATAGATCAAGTCTGGAAAGAAACAGAAGAAATTCCTTATGATCGTGTAATTGATGTCTATATAAAGGAACTTAGAAAGAAGTTACATCTAGATTGCATATCAACTATTAGAAATGTAGGCTATAAATTGGAGAGATGATGAAAAAACTAAAGATATTTCCTAAAATGTTTCTCCAGATATTTTCTATTCTCAGCATTATTGTCTTATTGATTCATATCTCTATCTACTTGATATTTCCTAGAACGTATCTGGATACTAGAAAGGCTGATATTAATAAAACAGCCAATGAAATATCTCATAATCTAGAAGGTAAGGAAATCAATGAGATTGAAAGAACAATTGATTTGTATTCTAAAAACAGCGATATAAAAGTATTTGTGAGTCAAGAAAATAAAGACAATGAAGTAAAAGTTACAAATAATCTGAATGTGAATTTGAACAGCCTCAATAATTCATTAATTATTGAGGAAAGACGTATTACTTTAAATGATGGACATCAATTGTATTTGAAATTTATCTCTACTGCTGATATGCTGCAGGATGCTAAAGATTTAAGTTTAGGTTTTCTTCCTTATTCATTATCTATTTCTCTTTTATTATCTGCTATCGTTTCATTGATCTATTCAAAATCAATTAAAAATAATATTGATGAAATTAAGAATGTAACTGATCAAATGATGCAATTAGATAAGAATGTCAGTTTAGTCCATAACAGTGATGATGAAGTAGGAGACTTAAAGAAGCAGATCAATGAACTCTATTTTACATTATTGAAGTCAATAGATGATCTAGAACTTAAAAATAAAGAAATTCTCGAACTTGAAAAACTTAAATATGAATTTTTAAAGGCTGCTTCTCATGAATTAAAAACACCTCTAGCAAGTCTTAAAATCATTCTAGAGAACATGATGTATAATGTAGGAAAATATAAAGAGAGAGATGTATATCTTGGACAATGTGTAGATATAGTGGATGATCTTTCAAAAAATATCTCTCAAATATTATCTATCTATTCAATAGATCATCTAAAGAACGATGAAGAAGATGTTATTATAAAAGATGTTCTTAAAGAAGTCCTGAATAAATATGAGTTGCTCGCATATCAAAAGAATATCGTAATCAATAATAAAGTTGGTTTAGAGCATTTATATATTGGTAGAAATGCATTCAGTGTGATTTTATCTAATTTAATAAGCAATGCGATTAAGTATAACTGTGATTATGGAAGAATAGATATAGGGATAAAAGAGAATTGTTTCTATATAGAAAATACCTGCCAGGAGAATCACATGGAATTAAAAAAAGATACAAGTCATGGACTTGGCTTATATATCGTAGGTAACCTATTAAACAATTATCAGATAGACTATCAGATTATTCAGACAAAGACCACGTATCTCTTTAAGATGAAGATACAATGATTTATAACGTAGAATTAAGAAAATCCCCAAAATGAGGATTCTTTGACTGGTACAAAAAAGTGATAGCTTCTAATGGCGAAGATTTAGATTAAGCGTCTAATTTTTTCTTAAATCTTTCAAGTTATTTTAGTTAAGCAGATAAAGAATGGATCAAGGAAAGAGACTCTATAATTGAACAGCTTACTCCTGGAAGGTTCTTGTGTGAAATTTTAGAAACAGAGCAACTATATGAACAGCTTTTAGATGTTCTCTTAAGAAGTGACGATAAATATTTGCTGCATCAATATACTGATTTGCTTAGTGAGAAATATCCTGAACAGCTGCTTCAGATATATCGAGAAATTGTTGAAAAACAGGCTGAATCTACTGGGGGCAGAAAGCATTATTACCAAATTGTAGAAGAGTTAAGAATCATGAAATCTATTATCGGCGGTGATAAAGTCGTTGATGAAATCATCAAGAAATGGAAGATTCAATATAGAAACAGAAGCGCAATGATGGATGAATTAAACAGAGCATAATCCACTTCGGTGGATTTTTTTACATCCTTCTTTTACATAAAATAGAGCCATCAAAGGAAAACGTAAATGAAGCAGCTAAATTAAATAATAGTTAGATATATTTCAATCGTTGGATACTATTGACTAGCAGTAGGATAAAATGTTAGATTATTAATCAGTTTATATATAAAGGAAGAGAAAAAATGATGAATACTTTCATGGAAATTGGTATATTAATTGTTGGTTTTATATTATTGATTAAGGGTGCAGATTTCTTTGTGGATGGAAGTTCTTCTGTCGCAAAAAGATTAAAAGTTCCTTCGATGATCATTGGACTTACAATTGTCGCAATGGGTACAAGTTTACCTGAATGTGCAGTCAGTGTCACTGCCTCAATGAGCAACAACAACGCTCTTGCAGTCAGTAATGTAGTAGGATCTAACTTATTTAACTTAATGGTTGTATGTGGTGTATGTACGCTATTTGTACCTCTTGCAGTTTCTACAGATACATTAAAGAAAGAATTTCCATTCTCTATTATCTGTGCTGCTTTATTACTTGTATTTGGTTTAGATGGTATGCTAGGTAGAGTAGATAGTGCAATTTTTATTGTATTATTTGCAGCATATTTAGGATGGATGATCTATTCAGCATTACAGGCAAGAAACAAAGCATTAAGCGAAGACAATGATGAGGAAATCAAGCTATTACCAGTATGGCAGTGTATTGTATATATTGTTGGTGGTGCTGCTGCTATTAAATTTGGTGGTGATTTCGTCGTAGAAGGAGCTACAGCTATTGCGACTATGCTAGGACTCAGTCAGAACCTTATTGGGTTGACTATTGTTGCTTTAGGAACAAGTCTTCCAGAGCTTGTGACTTCTATTGTAGCTGCAAGAAAGAATGAAATTGATATGGCTTTAGGTAACGTTATTGGATCTAATATCTTCAATATCTTACTTGTATTAGGTATTGCCGGGGTAATTAGTCCTGTTGCGATTATTGCTGAAAACTTGATTGATACATTTATTCTCATTGCAGTAAGTACTCTAGTATGGATATTTGCATGGAAGAAGAAAGAACTTGTTAAGTGGCAG
>OJMJ01001106.1_pt1 | contig 11973 bp, 8 predicted proteins | sample 1597181 | NCBI WGS metagenome assembly OJMJ01 (sample SAMEA2452126, study PRJEB22498) | human gut metagenome | biome: human feces; feature: human gut; material: feces | place: Australia | collected 2012
GAAATAATTTGTTTGTACATAGCAATGCAAATATAATTATTTCTGGGGAGACAGCGGTCTCCCCATTTTATTTTTTTGCATTGCTCATTGAATTTCTTGACATAGCTCAATACATGGGGGCTACTCGCCCCCAAACCCCTCGGTGTTTTCAGGTATAGATTATAAAGCCTGAAACCCCTCAAATTTTTGCACTTCTATTGAGAACTTGCCCAAAATATTTTATTAACTTTGCACTCATAACAACATTTAACAACTTAATCGATGGGTCAGAAAGCTTAAGTAACAAGAAGAAAGAAGATCCAGGAACTTTTAATAATAAAACAAAAATATGAAAGCATTTTTTGATATCATCAGCTTTTCTACGGGATGCCTCTTTTGGGGTATCCTTATCGGCATTATCTGCATGGTACTCTTCTTCCTTCTGATTAAAGGATGGTACAAACACGCAGAGGCATCACCAGCAACCTATCTGGTAGGAGGCATTCTCTTCATCCTGCTGTCTATACAATGCACGATGATAGCAGGCGCCATCAAAATTATCAATACAACCGACTACTATGAAGAACAGCTAGAACGAATCGTAGAAGAATCAACCCCAACTACAGCAGTAGATAAAGGAAAAGATATACTGGGCAACCTTATGTCCATGTACCTGGGAAGCAATCCACTGGGAAGCAGCGAAGACAGAGAGGTATCAAAAGCCGAATCAGAAAAAATCGTTGACCAGCTGGTGGAGGAATACCCTATTCTGAGCAACTATTTCAACTCAGGCTATTTTGTAGGCTATCGCGTAAAAGACCTTCCCCATGCAATGGCTGAAACCATTAGGGATTACATGAAAGAATTTATCGTCTACCGTCTGCTCTGGTGTCTCTGTTTCGTTTTAGTAGGAGCCTTCGTGGTCATCAAGACCATGTCGTTCGGCTACGCTATGGAGCGTAGAAGTTCAAAACGTGAAGGACGCTTACACGACTATACCAGCAGAAGAGGACCTCGTGCCAGCGGAAGACGAAGAAGATAGAATAAACAATAATAATCATAAAATAAAATCTAAACAACATGGCAACAAACAGTTTTTGCACAAGTAACCATATTCTGGTAGGTTTAGGTGGTACAGGAGGAAAAATCCTCAAGGCATTCAAGATGAGAATGTTTGAGGAATTTCCTACACAAGAGGAAAGAAGCAAGCAACCTGTAGCTCTGCTTTATGTTGACTCAACTGACGAAATGATGTCGAAAGACGGAAGAGCACGCGCTGACTTCCGCGTGATGGGTCAAGACGCCTCTTTCACCAACAATGAGTTTCTCAACATCAAAGCAGTAGATGTTGAACACATATTAGACCACATCGACCATTACCCTTCTGTAAAGGGAATCGTGGAAAACGTGGGTGCAGTAAAATCAGCTATTGGTTCATTAGGCCAGGCTGCCGGACAGAAGCGTAGAGCTGGTAGATTACTCTTTGCTGCCAACGCCGTGGGCTATGTAAACAGTCTGCGTGATGCCTACAGCCGCTGTATCAATGTATCAGGCGACTCCAGCGAGACTACCATCCATATCTTTGCAGGTTTGAGCGGTGGTACTGGTTCAGGCTCTATCATAGACGCCATCATCCAGACCCGCAAGGCATTCCCAAACGCTTATATCTCAGTATACGCAATGATGCCGGAAATGAATCTTCCTAAGAGCGATATGGACCAGGGAAGATATTACCAGAACGGCTACGCTGCCCTCAATGAGCTCAACGCTCTGCAGGCTGGTGCATGGAAGCCACAGGACGTAACGGGTGGTGGAGAAGCAGACTACTACTCAGACCGTGTAAAGGGTGTAGCCAACGGTTTGACTATCTACAGCAATGTAAACGAGAATGGTCTTACTATCAATTCTTTCACAGAACTGCCTAAGGTAATCAGCGATTATCTTTTTGCCAGAATTTTCTTCGTCAATGATTCAGACCAGGTTAATTCTGATATCGTACGCGCTTACAAATATGAGAACATGGACGATTTTGCCCTCGAATATGACGAGGCAGGAAATCCTGATCCTGTTACCGGCCGCATCCCTGTAGCCAGAACCAAGAAGGTAAACTCTATCGGAATCAAGCGTGTTATGTATCCGGAGCTCCGCGTGCTGAAGCACATCACATACACTATCGGAGAAAGTGTGCTCTACCAGTTCAAGTACAACAACTGGCGCGAGAACCAGGGATTTGCCAACGAAGAGCGTAACCGCGACTATCGCAACGACTTTATCAATAAAGAGAATCTCGCTAACTGGATGCTCGACGAAGAGCATCTCACTCTGGAGAAGAAGATTCTGCCTAGTGACAACGACTTCATGGCTTTCAACGAGTACTGGCATGATAAGGCTATCAACTATGCACAGGATGCGAAGAAGGCAGACTGTCCGCTGAACGAACTTGACAACATCATGGGCGATTCTTTTGCCAACTTCTTCCGCGACTGCGGTGTAGAAAACTACTATGCCGGCAAGGAGAAGGCTATTCCAGATATGGCAAAGGAGATCAGACATACAGTAGAAGCTGGTTTCTTCGAGAAATGGAAGGATGGCGACATCTCAATCACCGAACTCCAGAAGATTTCAAAGCTCCTCATCGAGCGTGTAAGCGAAATCCGTACCGAACTGGAGGCTACAACCAAGGACGAGATTGAGGAATACAAGGCTATCGACGAAGATAGAAAAGCAAACCTCAAGGAATGGAGCGACCTCGGTATTCTTCAGCGTATGGTGAACGTAGGTGAACGTAAATATGCCCGTCATCAGGAATATCTTACCGAATTCTATACATCAAAAACCCGTCTTGTAGCCCTCGAGTTTGCCAAGAAACTGGCAGCTAAGGTATTCAACGAATTGGGCAAGATGGATGCCGACATCTCAGCCTTCGGCATGAAAATCAATGAGGCTATCAACGAAACAGAACGTTTGGTAACAGCTCAGCGCAAGGTGAACAAGGGCCTGGAGGATATGAAGGGTGCCATCATCGAAGTGAGCGAGGATGAGACCATGTCTGAGTTTGAGCAGGAGTTGAGATGCGACAAGATTGAAATGCCTATTATCGCACGTCAGTTGAGAGACTGCATCCTGCCAGAAGAATTTGTCAACTTCGGCAGACTGGCAGCCGACATCAGCATTGACGACATCACCGACGCCTTCGATATCAAACTCTCTGAAATCGTAAAGGCACGTCATGACGAGAAGGCAGACAGCGACAAGAAGGTATTGGGATTGAACATTCTGACCCAGCTCCAGCAGAAACTGAGAACCGACGATGACATCAAGGCTTTTGCTACCAAGATAGTAAGTCAGAGTGGCGTATTCGTACAGTTGAATACCGACCAGATACAGTTGCACCTCCGCAACAACGAAGGTAACCTGAGTCCTACAAACCCAGCAAGTATCAACAAGAAGGCTATTCTGGTATCTATCCCATCACCAGACGACAACCCAGGTTTGAAGAAATTTGCAGATAAGTTAGAGGCAGCATTCAAGAATTCATTCAACCAGAGCACTGCCCGTACTACAATTACCGTGAACAGAAAGAGTCTCCGCAAGGACGAGCTTTCTATCATCACCGTACAGTATTGCTTCCCTATCCGTGCCATCGACTGGATGGGCGACTACAAGAAGCGCTACGAGCGATTCCTCAATACAGGTAATCTGGCTACCGACCAGGCAAATGCTATTTTGCTTCATAGTGAAGGCGATGGTTCACAACTCCCATCTCTTTTTGCACGAAGTGATGAAGAAATCAAGGCAGCAGAAGAGGCTTACAGAGCACAGCAAGCAGCAGCACAGCAGCCACAGGCCGCTCAACCTTATGCACAGGCCGCTCAACCTTTCGCCCAACCTGCCCAGCCACAGGCTACACAGCCTTATGCTCAGCCACAGGCAGCACAGCCAGTAGCAGCTCCAGGTGCCGGAACCCCTCCACCTCCTCCAGGTGCAGCCGTTCCACCACCATTTACTCCACCAATGCCAGACCCAGTGATTGCCCTCTATTGGAATATCAACGGGCAGAACTATGGTCCATACGACTGGGCTGCCTGCAAGCAGATGGCTGCCAACAAGCAGTTTACAGAACAGAGTATGGTATGGATGGACGGAATGCCAGCATGGGCACCTGCCGGACAGGTAGAAATTCTGAAGCCTCTCTTCGCTCCAGCCATGCCTCCTGCCATGCCTCCAATGCCAGGCGGTGCAACACCTCCTCCAATGCCAGGAGGAATGCCACCGACAATGTAAGATTACTGATTGAGTTAACAGAAAAATAAAGATTAAAAAAGAAAAAAAATGGCTACAAGCAATGATAGATTACGTGCAAGATATGGCATCTGCCTGAGTGATTCTTGCCAGAAATGCAAAGATAAAACAGTACAGATTATCACAGGTCGCAAAGACTTCGTTTGCGAGGAGTGTGGCAAACCTCTACGTGAGGTGCCACGCCCTCAGACAGCGTGGGAGAAAAACGGCAATAAGATTATCGGCGGTATTGCTGCCCTCGCCATCGCTGGTGGAGCAACAGCCTTCTTCGTGCTCGGAGGTGACAAGGACAAGGCGCCAAAGGAGCAGCCTAAGCAGGAACAGACTGCCGAGAAAAAGGATACAGCCAAGACTGATACCGTAGCTAAGCCAGTAGAGGTTGCAGAGAAGACGGAAACTCCAAAAGCTGAGGAGCCAAAGGTAGAGGAACCAAAAACTAAGGAGAAGACTAAGACTGCCGGAACCACAACCTCCGTACATGCCAATGGACCTATCAGACTGGGCTATGGTACCTATAAGGGTGAAACGAGAAACGGAAAGCCTCACGGACATGGAACCATTACATTCACCGCACCTCATAAAATCGTGGCTAGCAAGGACTTCATTGCACAGCCAGGAGATAAGTTCGAAGGTGAATTCCGCGATGGCATTGTATCAGGTGGTATCGGCTACTGGTATCATGATGGTGACATCACAGCAGTGAAACCATGAGAATAATTCTCACATTGGTATGGATTCTGTTGGCAACCTCTTTGCAGGCTGCCAACGGATTCTACACACAAAGACTGGAGAAAATGGCAAAGGTGCTCAACCTGTCAGCCTCCTCTCCTACCGAAGAAAAATATGCCAATGGAAAATTACTGAGAATCAGAACCAACACCTATGGCGACATCTCGCATATAGGCTACAAGCTATTCAACGATGAAATCATGCAGTTGCATGGCGAATCTCCCGTTTTCGACTTCATCGAAAGATACATGCTCGAACTGGACATGAGACTGGACGGAAGAAGCCCACTGGAGAGAATGAACATCGACCAGGTGGTTATCTCAAAAGGCAATCTGCAGATGCTCCGAGCCATCAATACCAACACAGAATTCTCTATCAATGAACTGAAGAGAAGAATGTATCAGGTGACATGGACCGTGAAGGGAAAGAAAGTAGAGATTACCTTCCCTGCCGACTGTCAATTGCTGATGGGAGCCAATGCCGTAGAACTGGAAAACATGATGAAACGCGACGTTAATCGCATCATACCCCTAACCAGCAACGACATCATCACCGACTGGACTCATGTAAAGACAACCCGCTCGCAGGGACATATCATCGTAGAAGGCGGCAAATATCTCAGCAACCAGATAAGAGGTGATATTTATCTGCAAGACATTCATGGCAAGAAGCAGCTCATCTGCAATAAAAAAAATGCCCGCAACAGCATAACCAACATCATGCTTACCGGACAGTTTCAGCGCGTGATTCCGATGCATCTGCGCATCGACAAATACGGCTACAAAGCAGAAGAAACAGACATCACCCTGCAACAGTTCATAGACTATTGCAAGAACGAAGGCTGCAAACTCTACTTCGGAATCAAGACTATGAATGAAAAGACGCTGACCGGCACCCTTTTCGCCTACAACGAAAAGATGGCATACAACCATGTGCTCTCCGTCAGCATCCCACTGAACATTCTGGATGGAAAAGAAGAAAAGATAAACGCTACAGTTTATGCCTATATCCCTTTGCAAAACGTAACAGAGAAATTCTTTACTCAGGACATCCACGAAGAAGCACCTCTAAGAAAATAAGCATTTAACGTAGAACAAACAAAACATGAGAATAAGAAATCTATTCACAGCATGTCTGCTACTTCCTGCTTTAACTATCTCTGCACAGACCAACAGTAACGTTGAAGAGAAAAAGAAGGAAATCAACAGCATCAAGAAAAACAGCCAGTATATTTATGCTGAAGCTACGGCTGCCACAGAACAGGAAGCCAAAGATCTGGCAGAAGAACTGCTCTATCAGGAAATCAATGAATGGGTAGCGACACAGAAAAAACTGCGCCAGAGCAACGAACTGCTTATCAGCGACAGAAAGGAACTCTGGTCGAACGTATCGCTTCCCCGAGGCAACATGTTCCGCAGCTTCATCTATGTGAAGAAGAGTAACATACAGTCGGCTGACAATACTGAGGTGATGACAAATGCCAATCCGATGACTCCAGAACAGGACCTAGCGGCATCAAAAGTTGCCAAAGGCAAAAAGCAGGAGGCAAAGGTTGAAAAACTGGAAAGTACAGCAGAAGTGGTTTACCCTGCTGTAGTAATGGAGATTGCAGCCTGCACCGAATATACTGATATGGCAAACAAAATCAAACAATATCAGCAAGAAGGTAAGATAGGGAGCTATGCCCGATATGCACAACTCAACAAGCCGGAAATCAACTATCTTGCCATCTACAACAAGGCAGGAAAGGTGGTAGCTGTACTCACACCGGGTGAATCGCGCATCAACGTAAAGACCCAGGAGGCTGACAAGATCAGCAACTACTCTGGCTGTGGCGCCATCGGATTCACGGTGAAATAAATGGAACCGGCAAAGAAAGCATGGCTATTGAAACAATAAAAAGAAAGTAAGAACAGATAAATATGAAAAAACTGAAGTATATCATACTTTTATTCCTCTGCATGGCAACATCGCTACAGATGAAGGCCGTAGACGTAACGCTCACTACCGATGAGAACGTAAACCGTCCGGCAGGCATCTACAATGCAGAGCGAAATCTGGCTGCGGTACTCACAGAAATCAACCGAGCACAGAAAGCTCATGTTCCGGTATCGGTAAAGAACCTGCAAATGGACGAGTTCTCAAAGAAATCACTCGCCCGCCTCTGGGCTGTCACTCCGTTCTACTGTGATGACGAAGAAGTGGTAGAACGCTGCTGGGTATTTAAAAACGGAAACATGATGGTAAGCCACATTCCTCTGATCATCACACCTGAAGAAGAAGACTTCGGACTCGGTACTTATCAGGAAGCTGTGGTTGAATTCGACCAGCACGGAAACCTGACCGACTTCCGCTTTGCCCTTGATGCACAGACTGCAGAGAGTATGGAAAGATGCGGTGCCGTGGTTGACAAAGAGAAACAGATGATTATCCTGCAATACGTGGAGCGATTCCGTACCGCTTATAATATGAAGGATCTCGAAACCATCAAGAACATGTTCAGCGATGACGCACTCATCATCACCGGTAAGGTGGTTATGACCAAGAAGTTGACCGACTCACAGAATGCAGCTTTCAAGGTGGAATATACCAAGCAGAACAAACAGCAGTATATCAACAACCTGAAGATGGCTTTTCTTCGTAACAAATGGATTGACGTGAAGTTCAGTCAGATTGGTGAAAACGGCGAACAAGGCGGTTGCCAGGGTATTACCCGCTCTACCGTAGACCCAACGAAATATGGTGTGCGTCTGCACCAGTCATGGAAATCAAGCAACTATAGCGATGAGGGTTATCTATTCCTGCTTTGGGACTTCCCAGAGAATGGCGGCGACCCTATCATCCATGTCCGTACATGGCAACCAGAATGGGCAGGCGGAAAACGTCAGCAGCCAGACGATGACATCTCAACACTCGGTGGTTTCGATCTTTAAAACTGCCCGGGAACAAGAACTTTCGAATATAAAGATTTCGACACATGAAGAAATTATTATTGATATTGACTCTCGTTCTGATGGGCATGAATATCCATGCCCAATCAGATTTTATCTCATCAAGTCCGATGAATGAAGAAGACTGTTTCGCCGACCTTCAGGGCAAGGGTGGCATCCTGATTCTCTCTGAACTTGGCGACCTGGCTATCACCATTAATAATGTAAAGGCTCCACAGATCACCCCAAAAGGTAAAAGAAAAGATGGACTTTACGCTTATGAAATCGTGATTGACCTGAAAGATAACAAAACACCGAAAGTAGAAGTGAACCGCCGCGGTGAAATTTACAAAACTGACTTTGTTGTATCGCTCAAGGCTGACCTGATGCGTGCTTACAAGATCGAGTACGTTAAGATGCCTATCCGCATGGAAGACCAGACCAAGAGCAACAATGCTATTCTGGATGAAAAACTGGCTGAGGTGGAAATATCAACGGCCATCAAGGATCTTCAGGTGGTAGTATCACCTAAGCTCAATGCCAAGATTACAAAATCAGTGAAGAAGAATGACAATTCCATCAATATCACGACGATTGTCATCCCGTTGGAAAACATCAACAAGGCAAAACAAGAGGTAGAGAATCTCAAGGCTGAACACCAGAAGATTTTCGATTATATCGACAAAAACAGCAGTAAGGCTACTCAGGCAGACTTTGATAAGGAGCAGATGTTGAGAAACCAGATTGATGATGCAGAGAATGCACTCAACACAATGATGCACATCGGTGTTTATGCCAACGGTACCAACCGCGAGCAGATAGATCTGGAGCCTATCGGTCCGAGAGTAAAACTCTGCTATGGTGTGTTGTTGCTTAAACAGATAGAAAAGGTATATGTTACTGAGTGTAGTGCCATGATGACCGAAGGAGCACGTCTCTATGGTCTCAGACAGTATGATGGTGCCCGCCGCAACTTCGTAAAAGCTCTCAACGCAAAGGATACTCCTGGAGATCTCATTCCTTCTATCAATACAAACATCCTGCAATGTGATACCTGTCTGCTTTACGAAAAGTATGCCTTGGGATCGCTGGTCAAGATGAAGCAGATGAGACAGGCTGGCGAGGCTAACCAGAAAGATGTTGTGAAGTATGCATCGGGCGCGCTGGAGTTTCTGAACGTACTGAACAAATACAATCCTTGCGACTTCTATGCTGAAAGAATAGAGAAGCTGGAGAAGTTGATTGAGGACATGCCACTCGACCTGAAGTTTACCATCGCAAAATGGGTGAACGATTACGCTGGTTTCTACGAGGATGGTAAATTGGGTAATGTTGAACTCTGGGCTTACTATGGCGATGACGAGCCACAAATCAAGATGTATCAGACCGACAAGAAGTTCCTCTCGATGGTAAACAACCATGCCAACGACTTCAAGCAGTTGGGCGAATCAAACGATGAAGGTGTCATCGACATCCATCTGGTGCGTAAGGATCTTCCTAAAGGTTTCTTCTTCCGTCCGGTAGGCTACAACGACCGAATCAAGATTAAGTATATGGGAGCTACAGAAATCATGCTCCAGTCAGAAGGTGAATACAACAAGCGCCAGATTCGCCTGAAAATGTATACTCGTGTAGGCAAATAGCAAATGTTTAATTTAATGATAAAATAAAAAGGTATGAAAACAACTACAATCGTAAAAGTAGTAACTGTAGCAAGTATGTTATTTGCAAGTAACCAATCTGCCAACGCTCAGTTCTTCAAGAAACTGGGTAAGGCGATAGAAAAAACAGCTAAAACAGTAGAATCAACAGCAAATGCGCTCGATGAAGTAAGCAAGGCAGCAGATGCCACTCCTTCAACAGCATCGTCATTGACTGATGATGGAACGGCAGCTTCTTCTGATTCTGTATCCATTGCATGGGATAAGATTCCGGTATACACTGCAAAAATAGTATACGAAAAGGATGAGAACGGGAACCCTGTTCTTAATGAAGATGGTACTAAGAAATACAATGTGTTTCTATTTGACCAGTTTGGCAACCAAAGAAGTGCCCAGTCTGTGCAAGCCCAAATTGACATCATCAACCAGCGTGTTCTTGCTATTCTGGCAAAGGTTGGTTTAGGTGCTGGTATCGGTGCTTTACAGAATGGTCTTTCCGGTGCTGCTGTAGGTGCAGGTATGGGCGCTCTTGCAAGTATCGATGACATTTCTATGGCGAAGAAACAGAAGAAATCATTAAAGCAGCAACGACAACTTCTGGCTGCATATAAGCAGAACTTTACCGAGGAAGGTAAGCCTATCAATGCAAAAGTTGATCCAACCAAGCTGGCAGGTCTTGATTTAAAAGAAGATAACGCCCTCTCCATGACAGCCGCAGATATCAAGAAAGAGCTTGATAGCGAAGACTTCAACTCTACAGATACCAGTAGTTGGGAAGGCCTTCTCTAGAAAATATTTTGCCTCACATATGAAGCGCCCTTGTAAAGCGAAGCCAGCACGGCATCCTTTACAGGGCGCTATTTTTTTTGTCTTTTACAATAATCTTCTGTTTTTCTCGTTAATAAAAGTATGAAAAATAGATTATTGATACTCACAATATGCCTCATCGCAACCATAAAGATGATGGCGCAGGAGTTTACCCTACACGGCAAAGTGGTAGACGAGAACAACCAGCCACTGGAGTTTGCCATCGTTTCGGTGGCTAGCCAGGGAAAGACTGCCGTTACTTCGCTCAAGGGAGACTATAGCCTCAAACTGCATTCTGCAGACAGCGTGGTAGTCAAATTCTCATATATAGGCTTCAAGACAAAAACAAAAGTGCTGAGAAGACCGCGAGGAAAACAAACCCTGCTGGTAGTACTTCGCGAAGCAACCACCACCCTCGATGAGGTGAATATCAAGGGAGAGAAAATACAGTCGGATCAGATACAGGAACTGAAGACTAAGGATATGAAGATGACGCCATCAGCCAACGGAAATGGGGTGGAAAGCCTGGTTCAGCAACAAGCTGGCGTGAGTACCCACAACGAACTCTCTTCGCAATATAATGTGCGTGGCGGTGCCTTCGATGAGAACTCCGTATATATCAACAATGTGGAAGTATTCCGCCCATTCCTGGTTCGCAGTGGACAGCAGGAAGGTCTCTCCGTCATCAACCCTTATATGGTAGATAAAATCGGTTTTTCTACCGGAGGATATGCTGCCAAATACGGAGACAAGATGAGTTCGGCTCTCGACATCACCTACAAAACGCTGAAAGCAAAAAGCAAGAAGCCGGTGGTTGAAGGCAGTCTGGCTGCCAGTCTGCTGGGCGCTGACGCATACATCGGGCTGGGAACCCAAAAACTTTCATGGCTCAACAGTGTGCGCTACAAAACCACCTCTTACCTGCTCGGTTCGATGGAAACCAAAGGCGAATACAAGCCAAACTATCTTGACTATCAGACCTATCTGAGTTACCAGCCCAACAAACGCTGGAAGTTCGACTTCATAGGCTACATCTCTGATAATCACTACAACTTCGAACCGGAAGACCGAGAAACGAAGTTCGGAACAATGGAAAACGTAAAGAGCTTCAGAGTATATTTTGACGGTCAGGAGAAAGACCGTTTCCTCACCTACTTCGGTACACTCGGCATTACCCGCCAGTTTACCGCCAACACCAGTCTCTCGCTTCTGGGTAGCGCTTTCTACACCAAAGAACAGGAAAAATATGACATTCAGGGACAATATTGGCTCGATGAGACCGAAACCTCAGAAAACCTGGGTGTAGGAACTTATTTTGAACATGCACGAAACTATCTTACGGCTCGCGTGATGAGTGCCAAACTGATGCTCAAACACAAGGTGAAGAAACATCAGATGGAGGCCGCAGTAAGTCTGAAGCGTGAACATATCGAGGAGAATTCAGTAGAGTATGAGATGCGTGATTCTGCAGGATACAGTATTCCTCACAATGGCAAAGACCTCTATATGATTTATTCACTGAAGGCTCGCAACGAACTGAATGCCAACCGTATGGAAGCTTATAT
>OJMJ01001107.1_pt1 | contig 11950 bp, 7 predicted proteins | sample 1597181 | NCBI WGS metagenome assembly OJMJ01 (sample SAMEA2452126, study PRJEB22498) | human gut metagenome | biome: human feces; feature: human gut; material: feces | place: Australia | collected 2012
GTACTCGACAAGGGCGGCGCAGCTTCCGATCCTCTGACCGGATTTTTGCGATAGGAGGAAAATAACGAATGGAACAAGAATATACAATAGATAATTCCTACCTCTCCCCGGAAGCGCAGAAGCGCAAGAAGGACTTGGAGGAAAACCCGGCATCCCGTACCAACCATATGGAATATATGGACGGCATGGAAGTGCTGGATTCTGATATCAAGGACAAGGTGCGCGCAGCCATGCAGTCCTATGATTACAACGCTTACACTGATGCGGATGTCCGCACAGCCCTTGCAAATGCGAAGCAGGGACACTGTGGCATTGAAGATTTCAAAGCACTTTTATCCCCTGCCGCACTTCCACATTTGGAGGAAATGGCTGCTCTGGCACAGAAGGAGCGGTTGGCACATTTCGGCGACTGTGTATACATTTTCACCCCGCTATACATTGCAAACTATTGCGAGAATTACTGTGTATACTGCGGTTTCAACTGCTACAACCACATTCACAGAAAGAAGCTTACCGAAGCAGAAATGGAAGCAGAGATGAAGGTCATCGCAGATTCCGGCATTGAGGAAATACTGATGCTGACCGGCGAGAGCCGCGCCGTAAGTGACGTGAAATACATCGGCGAAGCGTGCAAGCTGGCGCGGAAATATTTCCGGAATATCGGTCTGGAGATCTACCCGGTCAATACTGACGAATACCACTATCTGCATGAGTGCGGTGCCGACTACATCACTGTCTTCCAGGAGACTTACAACCCAGACAAGTATGAGACGCTTCATCTGATGGGACACAAGCGTGTATGGCCATACCGTTTTGACGCGCAGGAACGCGCGCTTCGCGGTGGCATGCGCGGTGTCGGATTCTCCGCGTTGCTCGGACTTGATGACTACCACACAGATGCGCTTGCGACAGCCCTGCACGTCTATTATTTACAGCGAAAATACCCGCATGCAGAAATGTCTATTTCCTGTCCGCGTCTGCGCCCGATCATCAACAACGACAAGATCAATCCAAAGGATGTCCACGAAAATGTCCTCTGCCAGATTTTATGTGCTTACCGGTTGTTCCTGCCATTTGCAGCAATCACCGTTTCTTCCCGTGAGGAAGCGCGTTTCCGTGACGGCATCATCCGCATCGCCGCAACGAAGATTTCCGCGGGTGTATCGACTGGTATCGGCGATCACAAGGAAAAGTACGAAGCACACGAAGTAACAAAGATAGATTCTGTCCAGAAAAGTGTGAATAATAGCGCACAGACAGACGACGGTCTGGCATGCGCAAATGACGGTTCACCGGCTGATGCTGCAGATGCTGGTGATGAGCAGTTCGAGATTGCTGACAATCGTAGCTTCGAGGAAATCTACGATGCCATCCGCGCGCAGGGCATGCAGCCGGTATTGAACGACTACTTGTACACAGAGGAATACCATAATTAGGTTGTGGGGATTCTAATTTAGACTGGTAACATCATGGCTTTATTAGTTATTGGTTGGGGAAATTTTAGCTATTTAGATTTTTTACCCAAGTTTCCTTAATTTAATTGTCTACTTGTTGGGGAGATTTCCTACAATACGGTTTTTCTCCCCAACTTGCTATAGTCTAATTACCTATTTATTGGGGGAATTTTGTACTATTTAATTTTTCACCCAATTTGCCATAGCTTAATCGCCTACTTGTTGGGGGACTTTTCCTATAATATGAATTTCTCCCCCCCAACCTACGCCATAGCGGACATATCAAGACTAGGGAATATTTACAATTATCAAATGATATTTTCGAAAGGATTACAGAATATGATGACACAGACACGAATCGCAGTAACAAACCGGACTATATGTTATGAATTATACAAACAGGCAGGCTTAGCAAGTGCAGAGGACACACCGCTCACTTGCTTATCCCGCCAGATTCGTGTGCTTCTAAACAATAATTCTTACGATAAAATTCTAGTTCGTGAAAAGGATCTAAGCGTAGAGGAATATCATGAATTTATCGCTGATATTTTCTCTGCCCAACATTCCTATCGCTCCGCAACTAACTTGACCTCCAATAACTGTACATCTCCAAAGAATCCGCTCACCATTAACTCAAGATCAGATAATTCTACCCTCACAAAATCAATATGCTCCGATGGATTCAACATAATGTCCTCCCGCATCATTGTACACAATTTTCCAGCGGTTGCCGAAGAATTTGGTACAGATCTGCATCTGCCATTTTCCATGTTTACGAATTTACTTTGTCAATCAGGCAATTCAGGACAAAATAATTTTCAGAATTCCCTATCTAATAGTTCTGTCCTGGCTTCTGATGCTTCTGGTACCTCTGTTATAACTTCAAATAACGATCTGACTCATGGTACCTCTGTTATAACTTCAGATAATGGTCTGTCCCATGAGAATACTACATCCGCAACAACATCTTCTGACGGCTTCCGAAGAAAATATCCGCACATCAAATGGATCGGAACCTCTATCCACAGTGTAGAGGACGCAGTCTTTGCAGAATCACATGGTGCAGATTACATCACCGCCGGACATATCTTTACAACGGATTGTAAAAAAGGGCTTCCGGGAAGAGGTATTGACTGGCTGAAGTCAATCTGCAATGCTGTTTCTATTCCAGTGTACGCCATCGGTGGAATTTCAGATGCAAATGTTTCCATGTTATACGATTGTAATATATCTGGATATTGCATGATGTCGGCGTCCATGAAACCAATTCTATCCGAATAATTGAGCGTTCCATTTTAAGGAATTAAGTTTGTTTCTGACAGATTACCTACTTTAATAAACCTAATTAAACTCCTTACAATTTGGAGCTTTTTCCCTTTTGGTTTACTTTACCACTACTCTGTCACATACTTTTGGGATTTACTATATTGTAACTTCATCACATATTTTTGATTTTTCTCTGTTGCAACCTCATCACTCGTTCTTCGTTTAGTGCAAATCTTATATTTTCTCCATTTTCCCCCAGCATATTCCCACTTGAATTTGTGCAAATCTCCTAAACTTGCATTTTTTACTCAAAAAGTTCTTTACAAGCAATCATAATCCATGCTATTGTCTATATGGTTAATTCATTTAATTTCTAAAGTGAATTTATCTACATGTTCTTATTTTTACCCATTATTTTATTACATAATGAACATTATAACGAAACAGGCATAATTGTATCAAACTATGTCATGTCATAACACTTTTTCTGACCCGGATTCTACTTCCCCCGGTCCCATATTTTTCTTTCTGACTAGGGACATTTTCTATCAGTTTCCTGTCATGTTCCTAGTCAATTTCAAAAACTATAATTATTTTATTTAACAACGGAGGTTTTTATGGACGTACAAAAAATGCAAAAGGAACTCGAACATTTATTAGCTGAAGTACACTGGATACAGCAAAAGCTAAAGAATCTACCAGAGGAAAACATATCTTGTGAACGCGACAAACAATACATTCGATGGTACTTAATATCTGAAGGGAAACGAAACTATCTGCCACGCTCACAAGAGAAATTAGCCAATAAATTAATGCAGAAAAAATACTATCTCGCCCGTCTAAAAGATGATTTGGATGAAATTACATTTCTAAAAAAATGCTTGAAAATTGCACCACCACACACACGAAGAATTGACAAACTTCTATCTCCAGATTCTTCCTATCACAATCTTCTACTTTCAGCAGTTTTCAATGATGAAGTTTCATGGTCAACAACCGACTATCAAAGATCCAATAACTATCCAGAAAAATTAATTCATAATACTTATGCGGGGATTCTGGTACGTTCCAAATCAGAAGTTCTTATTGCCAATGCCCTATTTTCAAAGCAAATTCCTTTTCGATATGAAGCATGTTTGCAACTTGGATCTCATACTGTCTATCCGGACTTCACGATCCGACATCCTGTCACAAAGAAAATATATTATTGGGAGCACTTAGGAATGATGGGGGAGGAAGACTATCTCGACAATGCCTTAACGAAAATCCGACGTTATTGCCGGAACAATATCTATCCTGACGGCAATTTGATTCTTACATATGAGTCGCTTCAAACGCCACTTGATTCTGAACTTGTCCTACATATCATCGAGCACTACTTCTCGTAGCTTCCGGTTGGGGAGTTTCTCTCGCTCTACCACTTTCTACCCAACCTGCTTGCTTCTCTTTACCTTCCGGTTGGGGATTTTCTCCCGTCCTGCCATTTTCTACCCAACCTGCCCCAATATCCACAGAGACAAGATGCGCTCTGCGCATCTTGCTCTGATTAGCGGTCGTCAAATGCACCGCATAAATGGGGGAATTCCCTCCATTCTACTATTTTCTACCTAATCCAGCTTGCTTTACTCCAAAAAAGGCTGCCACCAAACAGTGACAGCCTTCTCCCATATAACCGGCATGTGCACGCACAGCCGCTCATATATTCCTATCTATAAAATTACAATGTAACTTCTACTTTCTCAAGCTTCCAGATCTCCTGTGCATACTCTTCGATTGTTCTATCAGAAGAGAACTTACCTGCACAAGCAGTGTTGAGCATAACCATCTTAGCCCAGTTAGCCTTATCCTTGTAAGCCTTGTTTACACGCTTCTGTGCATCTGCATAAGAATCGAAATCCTTCAATGTGAAGTATACGTCCTTCATTACAAGAGAATCATATAAGTCACGGAACAATTCCTTATCGCCATTTGAGTAAGTTCCATCTACCAGCTGGTCAAGAACCTTCTTAACCTTTGGATTTGAATTGTAGATGTCCATTGGATAGTAACCGCCATCCTTCTCATACTTCATTACTTCCTCAGCTGAAAGTCCAAAGATAAATGCGTTCTCCTTACCAACTTCCTCTACGATCTCTACGTTTGCACCATCCATCGTACCAAGTGTAACAGCACCGTTCAACATGAACTTCATGTTACCTGTACCGGAAGCCTCACGGGAAGCTGTTGAGATCTGCTCCGATACATCTGCTGCTGCGAAGATGATCTCTGCGTTTGATACACGGTAGTTCTCGATGAATACAACCTTGATCTTGCCCTTGATAGACTTATCATTGTTGATCACGTCTGCTACAGAGTTAATCAGCTTAATTGTAAGCTTTGCTGTCTTGTAACCAGCTGCTGCCTTTGCACCGAAGATAAATGTTGTCGGCTCAAAATCCATATCCGGATTTGCCTTCAACTCATTGTACAGATGCATAACATGAAGGATGTTAAGCTGCTGTCTCTTGTACTCATGAAGTCTCTTAACCTGAACATCGAAGATAGAGTTCGGATCTACATCGATACCATTGTGTTCCTTGATGTATTCAGCCAGACGAACCTTGTTCTTGTACTTAATGTCCATGAACTCCTTCTGAGCCTTCTTGTCTGTTGCGTACTTCTTCAGACCTTCAAGTACCGGAAGATCTGTGATCCAGCCGTCGCCGACCTTCTTTGTAGCCCAGTCAGCAAGCAATGGGTTTGCATGGAGAAGGAATCTTCTCTGTGTAATACCGTTTGTCTTGTTGTTGAACTGCTCCGGACGCATCTCGTAGAAATCACGAAGCTCACGCTTCTTCAAGATTTCTGTATGAAGTTTAGCAACACCGTTTACGGAGTAAGATCCGGCGATAGCAAGGTGAGCCATCTTAACCTGACCATCATAGAGGATAGCCATGCTGCGAACCTTATCCTGGTTGCCCGGATACATATCTTCAATCTTAAGAACGAATCTACGGTTGATCTCATCTACGATCTGATATACTCTAGGAAGAAGCTTCTGGAAGAGGTCGATTGGCCACTTCTCAAGTGCCTCAGCCATGATTGTATGGTTTGTATATGCGCATGTTCTGCAAGTGATATCCCAAGCATCATCCCACTCAAGATTCTCCTCATCAACAAGGATTCTCATAAGCTCTGCTACTGTTACAGTTGGATGTGTATCGTTCAACTGGAATGTAACCTTGTTTGGAAGATCATGGATATCTGCGTTGTTCTCCTTGAACTTCAGGATGGCTCTCTGTACAGAAGCGGATACGAAGAAGTACTGCTGCTTCAGACGAAGCTCCTTACCTGAATAATGGTTATCGTTTGGATAAAGTACCTCAACGATGTTACGGGCAAGGTTTGCCTGCTCCACTGCGTTCTGATATTCACCCTTATCAAATGAATTAAGATTGAACTCCTGTACCGGCTCTGCATCCCAGATACGGAGTGTATTTACAACATTATTGCCATATCCAATGATTGGAAGATCATATGGAATCGCACGAACTGCCTGATAATCCTTGTGTACGAAGTAATTCTTTCCCTCTCTGCATTCTGTCGCTACATAGCCACCGAACTTAACCTCTACTTCATACTCCGGACGCTTTACCTCAAATGGATTGCCGTTCTTCAACCAGTTATCCGGCTTCTCGATCTGGTAACCATTCTCGATTGCCTGCTTGAACATACCGTAACGATAACGGATACCACAACCATATGCAGGGTAGTTCAATGTAGCAAGGGAATCCAGGAAACATGCAGCCAGTCTGCCAAGACCACCATTACCAAGTGCTGCATCCGGCTCCTGATCCTCGATCACATTCAAGTCAAAGCCAAGCTCTGCCAATGCTTCCTTCACCTGCTCATAGCATGTGAGGTTGATCATATTATTACCAAGTGCACGGCCCATAAGGAACTCCATAGACAGGTAGTAAACAGTCTTTGCATTCTTCTCCTCGTATGCCTTCTGCGTAGCGATCCAGCGATCAATGATATGATCCTTCACTGCGTAGGACACTGCCTGAAATACCTGTTCCTGTGTTGCTTCATCGATAGTCTTACGGAAAAGGTTTTTGACGTTGTTAATGACGTCCTTCTTGAAGCTTTCCTTATCGAAATCAGCCATCTTCTTCATAGAATTAATCCTCCTTGTTTATGTGCGTATGTGCATCCGAAAATGCCCACACTTATCTTACGTAACATGTCCATATCATCCCCGTTGCTAATCCTCTCATTACCGTTATCGTAGCTTATCCGGCAGCACACCATCATCCGGCATACAATCCTAATTCTCTACGCGATACTCTCCCGTCGCAGACATGTCATTTCAGGGCATCCCAGCCCCATTCCAACACATTCAGTGTAGCAGACATAATTACACGATACAATGAAAAATGTATTTTTCGTTACATCTGCCCATGAATGTGTGAATTAACAAAAAATTTTATACAATTTGCTTGCAAATCCTCTGTTTGATTTGCAGAACTTTACTTATTATTTTATTTACTTACTTCCACGCCGATCGTAACTTTCTCGCCGTTGATGTTCCACTCTTTTGAGTTGTCACACGCTGCATCCATCACAAATGCATCGCCAAGTACGACTCGCTTGATCTCATCTGCGTTCTTCTCCATAACCTCTGCGATCTTCGCATTGCCGGTTACATAGACCTTGATGCGGTCTGTTACCTGGAAGTCAGAATCCTTACGCATCGTCTGGATCTTGGAGATCACCTCACGCACATAGCCTTCCTCGATCAGCTCCGGTGTCAGGGTTGTGTCGATAACAACCGTTACATAGTTATCGCCCTCTGTCACATATCCGTCCATCTTCGCTACTTCGATCAGCAGATCTTCCTCAGCGAGTGCAATCTCTGTATCATCGGCTGTGAACTTGATCACACCGTCTGCCTTGAGCTCGCTCATCGCTTTGTTGCCATCGACATTTGCAAGGTACTCCTTGATTGCATTCAGATGCTTGCCATACTTTGGTCCGACTGTACGAAGCTGTGGCTTGAACGAGTATGCGGTAAATGCAGACAGGTCTTCCTTGAACTCTACATTCTTCACATTCAGCTCGTCACGCAGGATATCTACGAAATAATCATCCAGTGTCTTTGCAGCCTTGATGTACATATTTGCAATCGGCTGACGGGACTTGATGTTCGCAGTATTTCTTGCGGCACGACCAAATACAACGACCTTCAGTACTTCATCCATGCTTGCTTCAAGCTCCGGATCGATCATGGACTCATTTACCTCCGGGAAGTCACACAGGTGGATAGATTCCGGTGCATTCTTATCTACCGTGCGAACTAAGTTCTGGTAGATATCCTCTGTCAAAAACGGAATCATCGGTGCTGCAGCCTTGCAGAGTGTCACAAGTGCTGTATACAGTGTCATGTACGCATTGATCTTATCCTGTGGCATATCCTTTGCCCAGTAACGCTCACGACAACGTCTGACATACCAGTTACTCATATCATCGACAAACTCAGCAAGTGCCTTAGTTGCCTCCGGAATACGGTAGTTGCCCAGATTATCATCTACGGACTTCACCATAGAATTAAGCTTTGACAACAGCCACTTGTCCATCACGGACAGCTTGTCATACTCCAATGTATACTTCGTTGGATCAAACTCGTCAATATTTGCATACAGTACATAGAATGCATATGTGTTCCAGAGCGTACCCATGAACTTTCTCTGGCCTTCGACCACTGCATCCTCATGGAAGCGGTTTGGAAGCCAAGGTGCGGAGTTGCTGTAGAAGTACCAGCGGATTGCATCTGCGCCGTATTTGTTCAGGGCATCCATCGGATCAACCGCGTTACCCTTGGACTTACTCATTTTCTGTCCGTCCTTATCCTGTACGTGACCAAGCACGATAACATTCTTGTAAGGCGCCTTGTCAAAGAGCAATGTGGAGATTGCCATCAGGGAATAGAACCATCCTCTTGTCTGGTCAACCGCCTCAGAAATAAACTGTGCCGGGAACTGCTGCTCAAATACTTCTTTATTTTCAAATGGATAGTGATGCTGTGCAAACGGCATAGCTCCGGAATCAAACCAGCAATCCAATACTTCCGGTACACGGTGCATATCCTTGCCACACTCCGGACACTTGATCGTCACCGCATCAATATATGGTCTGTGAAGTTCTACCTCTGCTGCCTTTGGATCACCGGCTTTTTCTGCTAATTCAGCGCGGCTTCCGATACATTCTCTGTGTCCGCACGCACACTCCCAGATGTTAAGTGGAGTACCCCAGTAACGGTTACGGGAAATTGCCCAGTCCTGAATGTTTTCCAGCCAGTTTCCGAAACGTCCGGAACCGATGGATTCCGGAATCCAGTTAACAGTGTTGTTATTGCGGATCAGATCATCCTTTACTGCAGTCTCTTTGATGTACCAGGACTCTCTTGCATAATAAATCAGAGGCTTGTCACATCTCCAGCAGTGTGGATACTCATGTTCAAACTTCGGAGCATCAAACAGCTGCTTTCTGGCACTTAAATCCTTTAATACTTCCGGATCGGCATCCTTTACCCACATACCGGCAAACGGTGTCTCCTCAGTCAGTTCTCCTTTTCCATTTACGAACTGTACAAACGGAAGGTCGTAGTTTCTTCCGACATTGGCATCATCCTCACCAAATGCAGGTGCGATATGAACGATTCCAGTACCATCGGACATCGTGACATAAGTATCGCAGGTCACAAAGAAGCCTTTCTTGCCCTGCTTATCTGCCAGTTCCTTTGCACAGGCATAAAGAGGCTCATATTCTTTACGTTCAAGATCCTGTCCCTTGTAGGTTTCAAGCACTTCGTAGGCTTTCTTTCCTGCCTCTTTATCCTCTTTGGAAAGAAGTGGAGAAAGCACCTTGTCTGCCAGTGCCTCTGCCAGATAATACGTATAACCATCTACTGCTTTTACCTTGATATAGGTATCATTCGGGTTTACACAAAGTGCCACGTTACTTGGCAGTGTCCACGGAGTTGTCGTCCATGCCAGGAAATAAGCATCTTCATCCACAACCTTAAAACGAACAACTGCGGATTTTTCTTTTACCAGTTTATAGCCCTGTGCCACCTCCTGTGCAGAAAGCGGAGTTCCACAACGCGGACAATACGGCACAATCTTAAATCCCTTGTAGAGAAGACCTTTGTTCCAGATCTCCTTTAACGCCCACCACTCAGACTCAATGAAATTGTCATCATAAGTGACATATGGATTGTCCATATCTGCCCAGAAACCTACCGTATTTGAGAAATCTTCCCACATACCCTTGTATTTCCAGACGGATTCTTTACATTTTTTGATGAATGGCTCAAGACCATATGCTTCGATCTGATCCTTTCCATCCAGTCCAAGAAGTTTCTCCACTTCGATTTCTACCGGAAGACCGTGGGTATCCCATCCGGCTTTCCGTGGAACGTACTTTCCTTTCATGGTCTGGAATCTCGGAATCATATCCTTGATGGTACGTGTCTCTACATGTCCGATATGTGGTTTTCCGTTTGCCGTAGGCGGTCCGTCATAAAATGTGTAAGTCTCGCCTTCCTTACGGTTCTCCATGGATTTTTTGAAGATATCATTTTCGCGCCAGAATTTTTCCGTTTCTTTTTCGCGATCGACAAAGTTCATATTGGTATCTACTTTGTTGTACATATTTTCCTCCTGCATTTATGATTCTGAAATAAAAAATCCCCACGTCCAGTAATTAGGACGCGGGGTCACGTTATACCACCTGATTACCATGTACTTAAATCCCGTATTCAAAAAGGATTTGCATACTTCGTTCCCATAACGCTGGAAATACGTCGAACTCTACTCTCCTGGGATTTCGATCCGCAACTCGGAAGTGATTTTCACTGTCATATTACTCGTATTGGCTCTCACCTGTTCCAACTCTCTTTGACTTTCCTATCACAGTTACTGTCTTCGTCTTCGTTTTTCACCTTTGGTTTTAAGTATAGTAATGATTCTTTCAGATGTCAAGTAAAATTCCTGTTCAGCCAGGCTTTCCATGCACAGTAATTTTCCAGTTCCCCGGATACCTGTTTCCGGTAAGCAAATCTCAGCATCTCATAATAACAGTCATTCTCATAAATTGGATACTTCAGTTCCCAGTCATTGTCCGGATTTGTTCCATCCATATACACAAGTCCCTCTTCCGTAAACAGCACGATCCCATGCCTGCTTCGGATGCACTGCCCTGCGGCTTCCTCCTTTGCCAGTCTGCGTGCCAGTTCAACCGAATCTACCAGATCCGGGTAATCCATACTGTAAATTGTTGCAAGCATCCGCAATTTCTTCACCTGGCTTTCACTCTGCAGAAGCAGCCAGGTACCGGCATATCCATTACTGCGCATCTTCAATCCGTCAATCCCTGTCACCATTCCTGTCCATATATAGTAGTCCGGGTTGACCGGAAGAAAGCAAAGTTCTTCTATCCCTGTAAATGCACGCAGACACTCAAGCAGCAGAGCTCCCGCTTCAATAACATCAATCAGCCCGCGTTCCTTGTCTTCACAGACCACCAGCACACGGTTTCGCTTCTCATCTTTTTGCAATGTCGTAATTGCCGGGTCAAACGCAAAAAATGTGTTCAGTTTTTTATCATAAACGGCCCATGCATTATTTAATTCTTCGATCTCTTCCAACCGGTAATTATCATTTTCCACGGGGGACAGCATCCCCTGCGCCATCTTAAACAAACTATGCTCTGTGACATCCGAAACTGTGTGTTTGTCCTTCCAATAATACCATTCAACCAGTGGGTTTTTGGGCTTTATCTCCCTAAGGATTCCCTGATTGATCCTTGACATAAGCTGCTGTCCCCTATCCATATCCTGATGAATGGTTTCCTGATTTACCAATGGTGCCAGATGAATGGTTGTATGACACCGAAATGAAATAATCGACATGTGAATACTCCTTTAATCTTTGTGTTTCCAGTTATACAGAAAATTTCCCAGTGAAGCCAGAATGATCAATCCATATCCTATCAGACTGTATCGATCCGGAATCTCCGCGAATAAAAGAAATCCAAGTAATGTTGCAAAAATAATCTGTGAATAATCAAAAATAGAAATTTTTCCGGCGGGTGCATAGGTATATGCTGCGGTGATCGTAAACTGTCCTCCCGCTGCAAAAAGTCCCGCAAGAAGCAGCGTCAACAACTGCCGCAGTGACATCGGCTGA
>OJMJ01001108.1_pt1 | contig 11946 bp, 8 predicted proteins | sample 1597181 | NCBI WGS metagenome assembly OJMJ01 (sample SAMEA2452126, study PRJEB22498) | human gut metagenome | biome: human feces; feature: human gut; material: feces | place: Australia | collected 2012
GGTGTCTATCGAAGCCGCCACAGAGCCGACATATATCGTGGCAGGATCCGCCGCCGATAAACGCAAGAGCTACAGCAACGCACAGCAGCGCATCGGCAACATTCGCCAGGACTACGACTCTGGACTGATAGACAAAGCCTCAGCGCAGAAAGCTATTGCCGACATCAACGACCAGCTCTCTGCGCTCGAGCTGAAACCTATCGAGGTACACTTCAAGACACCTATCGAAGAGTTGCAAGAGCAGCTGCAGAACGCACAGCGCAGTCTCGATGAGGCTACAACCATCGAAGCAAGAACCAAAGCCTCAGCAAAGATAACCGAGATACAGGCAGAGATAGACGAGGCGACAAAGGGCAAGGTCTCCATAGCCGCCGAAGTCACGCCCGAGTACATCGAGCAAGGCTCCGCCGCCGACAAACGTCAGAGCTATAGCAACGCACAGCAGAAGATAAGCCGCATCCAAAACGACTATGAAATTGGCATCATTGGCAAAGATGAGGCCATGAAACAGATAGACGAGGTAAACGCTGAGCTCGCCGATCTTGGTCTTAAACCGATAAAAATCACTCTTGAACCTTCTGGATTTGACAAAGCATTTGAACAAATACAGAAAGGTTGGGGAAGCGTGCAAAACATCAGTGGCGGCATACAGGGCATTTCTGATGCACTTGAAGGTAATGGCAACGCATGGGAAAAAACCTCTGCAATGATTAATGGATTTATATCTATTGCACAGGGAATACAGGGAATAGTAGAACTCTACAACCTCCTATCCGTTGCAACAACTGCACATGCCGCTGCAACAGCAGCAGACACTACTGCAACAACAGTAAATACGGGCGTAACCGCCGCGAACACCGCTGCGTCTACCGTCAACACGGTTGCTAAGGAAGGCGAAGCGATAGCTAACGCTACCGCAAGTGGAGCAAAGATGCCGTTCCCAGCCAACCTTATAGCAATCGCTGCTGGTGTGGCAGCCGTTGTGGCAGCAATCGCAGCAATGTCAAGTTTTGCAACTGGTGGTGTCGTTGGTGGTACCTCTACCTTTGGCGACCGAAAATTTGCACGTGTCAATAGTGGCGAAATGATACTAAACAAAACGCAACAGGCTCATTTGTTCCAGATGATAAATACGCCACGCTATACCCCACCGTCATTTGCACGAAGAGAGTTACCGCAAATGACACCTACGCAAGTGACACCTACGCAAATGAATGACGTGCACCTCGTGGTTGACGTGCGTGGAAAGACGCGAGGAACAAGTATAGAGCAGACTCTAAGTAACGTGCGCAAGATAGCAAGTAAGTCTGGACGGCGTTCAAATCTTGTTTAATATAGAAAAAGGGAAACTATGTATATACACGGGCAATTTATAAATCGGAAGGGTAAGGTTATTACCATTGAGATCTTATCAAAAGGAGACAGAACCGAGGAGAAAGTCATCGGCTCTGAAGGCAGTGGTATCTACTTTCAAGACGACCCCATTGAAATAACCAACGAGATGAACGACACGTTCGATCATCTCTTACGACACAGTTGCACAATACGCCTCTTGTGTAGAGATTTCATCAGTGATTTTTACAACACATCATGCCGTAGTACTATTGTAAACGTGCGGCAGGATGACACAATCATCTTTGCGGGATATATAGAGCCCCTCGTATTCTCGCAGGGATACAATTTTGAATATGACGAAGTAGAGATAAATTGTATTGACATACTTTCATCATTACAATATTCCCAATATATGGGCGCAGGTATGCCTGGAGTAAACTACGAAGACATCAGAAGCCAGGCAAAACAACGCACCTTTATGCAGATATTAGAGTCTATTCTCTGTGCTGCTACTACAGAAGTCATTATAAACAAAGACAAGGCAATAAATACATTCCGTGTATGTTACGATGACAGCAAGAGCATTGACAAAAAAGAAACTGAAACTTCCATTTTTCACGACATCTCCATATCCGATCTTCTCTTTCTTGAAGAGGAAGAGGAGGACGTTTGGACGCAGGATAAAGTAGTAGAAGAAATTATGCGGTATTTAGACTTGCACATTGTACAAAACGGCGTAACATATTATATCTACGCCTGGGAGACACTGCGCAATCTTAATAACGACAACATAAAATGGAAAGACCTTACGCATAATCAATCCGTAATAATATCCCCACGCAGCACTATAGACATTACCCTGGACACGGTTGCTGACGATGACACACAAATAAATATTGACGAAGCATTCAACAAGTTGGTACTGAAAAGCGATACGAAAAGTATGAAAAACCTTATCAGAAGCCCACTTGATAAAGACGACCTTTTTTCTCCATTCACGGGGAAGCAATTCTATCTCCGCGAAATCGTTTCTCCAGGAGGCACCAAAACGCCAAAACAAGCATTTATTGAAGCGTGTACAGGAGGACGCACCACAGACTGGGGTAAGGCTTACTTTGCCGATTGGTATATTCGCGTGATGAACAACAGTAAATGGAAATTCCGTCCCCAGTCTGTAATGGGAGTTAACGCATCTGAGTCTTACTTTCCGTATGCGGGAGACAATCGCCACCAATATGTATTGCCCGACTTTATAGGTAGAAGCCGAGGCACAGCTTTGTTAGAGGTAGGATGTGCTATAACAACACTCAGCACTAAAGACAATTCTGTAAAATCGAAGGTTGATATGGAAGAGTGTCTCGTCATTGGAATTCATGGCGTTCAGGCAGGCTTGGGAGGTTCAAACAGCCCTAACAAGGGCTTAATGTCGATGATACCATGCGCTACATACGAAGACACCGCAGAGGCAGGAATATACTCTCCTGCAGATAACGACACCACCAATTACATGGTAATATCAGGCAAAATAGCATATAACCCTATAAGAGAGCTGTCATGCCCGCCTTACGTATCGCCCGTATATTACAAAGACCTTCACGCTGTCAAGGGCCGTAATGACAACGAATACTATACTCAGGAGTTCTATAAAGCAGAAACGCCAAGTTCTAAACCTATATTAAACTTAGATGTCAAAAACGGCTTTGTGCCTTACTCTGACAAGACCCCTCAGTACTTCAAGCTACAGCGGAATATCAATCTCCAAGATAAGGATGACATTTCTAAACTATCAGTGCTGATGTGTATGCTTGTTATTGGAGACAAGTGTCTCGTCGAGAAGAAAAAAAGCGAAAAGTTCTTCGATGGCGACACACCAGGAACTGGTAATGGAACGATAATAGATTACGTGTGGCGTAAATATAAAACCCCGGGAGAATGTGTTGACGACAAAGAGTATTATTCGCAATCATTCAGCATTGGCTTCGACCCCAAAATAGATGACCTCCTTGTTGGCACCGAGTACGATATCCAGAATAATATTAACATTCAGATGAACTTAGATGCGGAAGGAATGGCAATCCCTATGAGAAAGACAGACAAGTTGAAAGGAGCGGTGAAATTCACTATACTGTGTCCTGCACAGCCTATATATACGCTTGGAACCGTAGTTTCAGCACTGCCCTGGGAGGCGGCAGAGATTGAACCGTCCATGTGGGGAGATTACTTATTGAATGCAGTAGAGAGCATCGTCATAAAGGATTTCGAAATAAAGCTCTATAGTGATAATGGTCACTACGAACAACGTGACGAGAACGACATTATTTATACGAGTGATACCGACGAATCCTATGTCAATGCAAAAGATGATCTTGAATTTAAGATTACAAGTGCCCTAACGGCAGAAGAAAGCTATGCTCTCGGCGTTAAAACGTCTCTAAGTCTGTCAACTCCTTTTGATGTTAAAAAAGAGGAGCAGCTACTTGAAGTCTACGATCGTAATACGGGAGAAATGGCAAAGCCTGAGCAACACTATGTTGCTAATCACTACGCCGATTGTCATGTACCACGAGTGACAATCATGCAGAACATTGAAAATGACGGCGAAAATGTAAGTATTGTCAACCGTTACCGCCATCCGGCTATGAATAAAGTGTTCTGGGTTACAGGTATTAGTCAAAACATTATGGAAGGCACAGCTTCAATGAGTCTTCGCGAAATTTAAAATATAAGTATAATGATAGGAATAAAAATGTATGCAAAACCGAAGGCTTCAAATAAAGGAGGCGGAGGTAATGGTGGCGGCAGTGCAATATTCGCATCTACACAGAGTCAACGTGTCGATGAGGCTAAACATGCAGAAAAGGCCGACGAGGCTAATTTTGCAAAGAAGGCTGGCGTTGCTGAAGACATTGACATCAACGCACCCGGATTGCAGCACTTCCTACGAAGCGACGAGGAAGATACTGCAGAGAAAAAGATTATATTCAAAGAGGGATTATCTTCTGAAGCCGATGTACTCTTCAAGAAAGCGATTTCATTATTAGGCAATCTGGTTTTAGCCGATGGAACCCTCGGCATCACATCTGACGGCATCGCTACACTGCGTTCTCTGCTCATTGACAATACGGGATATGGCATAACGCAGGAAGGCATCGCCACACTCAAAGAGATTGTGTCGGCTGCGTTCCGTTCGGGTGCGCTCGGCTCTGGCTTCAAACTTGGCGATTATAACGGAAGTGGTGATAGCTACTTGGAGGTAGACCGCCTGCTTGTGCGCAAGGCGGCGGAGTTCGTAAGGCTCGTAATCCGAGAGCTTCAAAGCGTAGGTGGTGAGATTGTTCTGTCGCCTGCTGCCATGAAGATTAGCAATGTGGTCTATTTTGAGAAGGGCACGGTTCTTCCCGAATACGACGGCTCTCCCCTGCGCTACAATGTTTACCGCTGCTACTTCTCACAGAAGAAAGGCGATGAGGAGATAGAAAACCAGTTCGTCGAGGACGACCTTGTGCGCTGTCAGACGTTCAACGTCAAGGAGGGCGTGAGTGAGAACGTGAAGAACAGATACTACTGGCGTAAGGTGTACAAGGTAGGTAAAGATTTTATTGATGTGTTGGCTGATTTCTGCGATACTGGTAGCGGTATTCCGCAGGCAGGTGACGAGCTTGTACAGATGGGCAATACGACGGACACAGCTCGCCAGTCGGTCGTTGTCCTATCGGCATACGGAGCGGATGCGCCTTCTTTAAAGATGTACGAAGGCGTAGATAGCTACTCGTTAGAAAACAAGGAGGTCTTTGTCCTGTCGCGCAAAGAGATGTTCGCCATAGCCGATAAGTTTAGGTTCGTTACGCGCAAGGCTAATGGCGAGATAGAAAGCACGCAGTCGTTTGCGGAGCTTGTGATGTCCGTGGATGGACTCAGAACAACGGTCAACAGAAACAAAGAAGAGCTTGACGACGAGATAAAAAGCACGCAGTCGCAGATAACACAGACCGCAAATGATATAAGAACAGAGGTTAGGAGAGACTACTCTACCAAAAAGGATGTAAACGACCAAATAGCAGCGGTTAGCTCTTCTATAACGCAGACCGCTACACAGATAGCGATGAAGGTGGGCTACACTCTTGCCGAGCGACGTAACCTGCTCGTCGGCTCGTTGTTCCGCAAGCAAGGCGAAGGCTGCTTTCTTCTAAGGTCTAAGATATATCGCACGTCGGCGCATGAGGGTGCTAATGTGATATTCGCGCCCGATGCCAAGGCAGGCGGTGTGCAATGGGGTGGAGCAGCAAACTCTCGCAACATACACGTCACCAAGGGCAAAACGTACACACTGGCGTTTTGGGCTCACACGAAGTCAGCCAAAGTAGAAATTGTGGGCGAGACGATATGGCACAGCTCGGCAACCGACACGTCGCGACCAGGTGGATATACCGGTCCTAACGGCAGTGCGAATTTAGGCGTAGTAACGATAACGCCAAGCAACGGATGGTATCTCTACCAAAAAACCTTTACTGTGGCAGCGAACGCTCCTTATGAGTGGATTTCCGTGGCGTGTCTAAAGGCTAACGCATCTACTGCGAGTCAGCAGGTGTACATCGCCCACCCTATCCTCATAGAGGGCACTGCGGAGGACTTTGTGTGTTGGAGCGCATCGCCTGACGATTACGACTACATCGGGGGCAACCTGCTCGACAATACACGCACGTTCAATAGGGATGGCAACCTGACACGAATGGATGCGTCAGTGGTAACTAACGAGTCGTACAACAACGGATGCTCGGTAATATATGCAAGCGCAGCCTCCAAATACATTGAGATGGCGCAATGGAGTGTTAGCTCTATCATCAAAAAAGATGAGGACTATATGTTCTCGTTTATGGCAAAAGGTTCCGGCAGCATCGACGCATACATGTTTAGTGGTTCTAATCTAAGCATATTCGCCGAGGACAGCGAGCGCGATACAACAACAAGCAACGCCGACGGAGGTCGTCGCTTCTCTCTCACAAGCGAGTGGAAGCGTTATTGGGTACACTGGCGTTCGGAGGGCACTGGCATACCTAATGCTGTCTTAATCCGTTGTTTGCAAGGCAGTAAGGCGTGGGTGACAATGCCGAAGTTAGAGGTGGGTGCAACTCCTACCGACTGGATAGATTCGGCAAATGGCTATGTCGAGGACAGTGGCATTGTAGCCAAGCTACTGCGCACTGGCTTCGACATCGAGAATGGCAAGATAACGGCAACGGCGGACAATTTTGAGGTGCGCAACAACAGCGGTGAGGTGACGGCGCGTGTGAACGAGAGAGGTGTGTTAGAGGTTGGCGCAGGTTTATTTGGCGGCTTTGTCAGAAAGAAGAAAACCATTATTACGCCTGAGAACATAGACCAATACCGAATACCCGCAGCCTCCTTAAGCGTTATGTTATTCGACTTTACTAATGTGGGCTCGTTCGTGGAGTTTCAAGGCGATTTCTTTAATTACTTTAAAGCCTTGCAGGTTGATCTTGTATTGCCATTCAACAATCCTAAAGATAGTTTGAATAGTCTTCATGGCGTGTCGACTGACGAAGCGTTACAATATGTTGGACAAACACTAATAATCAAGAATCGCGCAAACGTTGCATTCGTTGTACATGGAGGAGGTATAATAAACAAAAGGGGAACAACGACCTCAACTGGAGCTCTAAAAGTCAATGAAATTTCCTCAAATGAAAGACTTATCACGACTTGCGAAGTTTCTACTACTTTTGGCAATCCTACCAGTGGAGCTAACCCCAACCGCTTAACCGCCGTAGGATGGAATGGAAACATTTATGGTTAAATATAAAGTGCAACAATAGAACACAAAACAATATGAAGAAGATAGAATCATGGAAATAAAAGTAAGACGAATAGCTAAAAAGGAGGCGTACACCATCGGCAAGATGTATATAGATGGCGCATACGTCTGCGACACGCTCGAGGATAAGGATAGAGGACTGACATCTAATATGTCGGTGGCGCAGATATGCGGAGTTAAAATCAAGGGCGAAACCGCCATCCCGACTGGCAGATACCTCGTAGACATGAAGACGGTATCGCCACGCTTCGGAGGTCGAGCGCAGTACCAGTTCTGCAGGGGGAGACTGCCGCGACTGTGCAATACGCCCGGCTACCAAGGTGTGCTGATACACTGTGGCAACACGGCGAAGGATACGGAGGGCTGCATCCTCGTCGGCGAGAACAAAGCGGTCGGACTGGTACTGAACTCAACGGCAACGTTCCGCAAGGTATACACCATGCTGAAGGCTGCGGACGAGCGGTGCGAGCAGATTTGGATAACAATAGAGTAAAGGAGGTGCAGATGGATATGGTTTTACAGATACTTTCGCTGCTTGTTAGCGGTGGCATCGTGGGGCAGCTGCTCTACTATAACTCGCGGAAGCGCAAAGAGGCAGCTGCAGCACAAAAGGAGGAGGACGCTTACGCCCTCGCTTACGCCCAGGAGTGGCGCAACCTCTACACCCACGAACACGAGGAGCACATGGAGGAGCGCACAAGACTCAACAACAAAATCGACTCACTCTACGACGACATTGGCAAGCAGCGTGATCTCATCCGAGAGCTGCGTGCGGAGAAGCACGACTTGCTCCTTCGCATGCACGAGCTGCAGTGGAACGAGTGTACCGTGAACGGATGCATGAAGCGCAAACCGCCAAGAGACTACGGCAGGGCGGAGACCGACTAATAACGTGTGTGGAAAGTGATAGTTAATATATAATTATAAGGGAAGCGTTCTTTGACTTGTTGGAGTACCGCAGAGTGTTAAAATAGAATTAAATTTCTTATATAAAGTTATTTAGACTTATAAAGAATACTTTGCATTGTCGCTATATTGTTATCTTTGCATGGGAGACAGAATAATTATGCCTAAGACAATACGTATACCAAATGTAAATAGAGACGAAAGAATAGGAAGTGCCTTTAATTTCTTGTTCCATATAATCAACGATTCGGAGAACTCCGAAGAAGAGATTATCGAATGGGATTTTTCCGACACTTCATTCTTCCATCCTTTCTTTCTTGCCCCATTGGCTATATACAAACACCGATGCAACAAGAAGATTGTTTGCAAGAATTGTCCGACTTATATGCGTGATTATTTCACTGCAATAGCATTTGAAACTCCGATGCACATACAAACGACGCATAATATTGAAAGTAAGCTGAAGCCCTATAAATCTAAGACTTATACACCGATTTGTGCATTCCCTGCTTCAGAGGAAAAGGTTGCCGATGAACTTCAATCTATATTGCAAAGCATCATAGAAAAACAAACTAATTATGACAGATCGGTAAAAACCCCATTAGCGTATCTCTTGAGCGAGATAATATGTAATATAAATCAGCATTCGTGCAGCGAAAATGGTTATATATACGCACAGTACTTGAAAAAGGAGGGGTGTATTGACATTTGTATCGCAGATGATGGTATTACCATCTACGGAAGTTACGCTAATAATGCAAAATATATCGATGATATAGGCAATAGTGAAGCCAAAGCCTTGCGCATGGCAAATGAAGGTTTTTCTACAAAAGACTCTCCAGAACGTGGGTATGGATTGAATACATCGCGCAAACTCTTGGCAAAAGGTATGGGAGGTGACTTCTTTATGCTTTCAGGTAGTGCATTTTACCGATTGTCAAAAGACAGAGATGAAGTAATAGAGTTGCCAAAAACGATACGTTGGGATGGAACAATCGTATTGATGAGAATACCAGTGTCTCTACCTAAGAATTTTAATATTTATGAGTATATTTAACAGATAGGAATGAAGTCATGGAGAAAAGCATTAATGTTTTAGGGCTGTTAGGTTCTGATATTCGTTCCCGTAGCAATGCAGGAGCGATAGAAAAGGCTATTAGTGAAAGTGGAAGCACCAAATGTATCATTGATATGGAAGGTGTTGTTTTTGTGTCCCGCTCTTTTGCTGACGAATTGCTTGATATTTGCAAAAAGAACTACTCTACGATTATAAATACTCATGGGGTTGTTGACACGATAATCAGAATAGTAAAAAAAAGTCGTGAAAGTGGAAAAAAGAAGCGGAAAGGTTCTGAAGAAATAGTAGAATTGCAAGACATGGTAAGTTTGGAAACTTATTTCGCAAAATTCTAAACAATTTTATTTTTAACACAAAGCGGTATTCCGACAAGCGGAGTACCGCTTTTCCTTTTTAATGAGAAAAGGATTATGGATACATTGAACAAATTGTTAGAAATATTGTGCGGTGCGCTATTAGGTTTGTTAGCCGGCGCATTAGGTTTGTTAGCCTGCGTAATGCTGACACTATTGTGTGGATGCTCTACACCGCAGCCAGTGGTTGTAGAGCGAGTGGTCGTTAAGACTGATACACTCTATAAGGCGAGGACGAGTGCCGACACGTTTCGGCTGCACGACTCGGTGTATGTTGAACACTACACTCGTGGCGACACAGTGTATAGGCTAAAGAGCGTGTGGCGATGGCGTGACCGCATAAGTGTGAAGACCGACACTATATATAAAGCAATGCTCCAGACCGACACAACACGTCTTCCCATACCAGTGGAGCGCAAGCTATCGACGTGGGAGCGCACGCAGATGCACGTCGGGCTGTTTACTATCGGAACGGTGGTGTTTGTAGTTCTGTCGCTATTATTGTGGCTGATACATCGCAAAGAATAGTCCAACACCTCAATTTGAAGTTTTTATAATGGTACCATGGCTATTGCACCATGGTACTTTCATTTCGTTATTTTATCTCGGGAATATTGCTTACAGCCTTGCGTTTCATTTCGTCTGCGACCTTGGCATATATCTGTGTAGTCTTTATTGACGTATGTCCAAGAATTTTAGATACCGTATATAAGTCTGCGCCATAATACAGCAGAAGCGTAGCGCACGTGTGGCGGATGCAGTGGAACGTCACATGCTTTTCGACACCTGCCTTCTTCGCCCACCTGTCAAGATAATCATAGATGATAGAGCGGTCTCGAAACTTGAACACATAGTTCTCGCGGCCATCATCACCACGATCGGGGAGCCATCTCAGAGCGTTCGCCGACAAAGGTATATACACAGGTTCTTTCGTCTTCTGCTGTACTACTTCTATCTGATACTCGCCCTCTCCTATCTCGGAAATATGTTTCCATTTGAGCCTCGACACGTCGATATAGCGCAAACCCGTGAAGCAACAGAACAGAAAAGCTCGCTTTACACGTATATCGTCGCACTCAGCCTCAGCCATTCGTTTTACCTCGTCGAGCGTAAGATACTCCTTCTTCTTTGTCCTGCGTTGAGGCTTCTCGCCCTGCGATAGCTTGTGAAAAGGATTTGCAGCAATGATCTCGTGCCGAACAGCCTTATTCATAAGAATGGAAAGCACGGTAAAGTAGGTGTATATGGTCTCGTTACTGAGTTTTCCGCCATATTTGTTGACATTGCCTTTTAGATAATCCAGGAAACTTCGCAAGAAGCCAGGTGTCACATCCTTCATGGTTAGTTTATCACCACGAAACAAGCGAACATGTCGTATGAGGTTGTGTATAGTTTTCGAGTAGTTGGTATTATCATTATTGTAATAGTACACTTGCTGGTCTTCTAACCATCTAATAAGGTCAGTGCGCTTTGCCTTATCTCCGGCAAAGCTCAAGCGTCCTTCAATCAGTTCGACCGTCCGCTTTGCCTTTATCTCCTCTGCAATCTTCATTGTAGCCTTGTTGGCATTCTTGTCTGCCTTGTTGAGTTCTGGCACAAGATACAGACCGAGATACTCCTTTCTGCGTTCATTCTCCTTCACAATATCCAGATAAAGAGAGACTCTACCACTGGACAAATTCTTAGTCCTTAAGCGGACTGGACTTAGATCAGTATTCTTCATAATCGTTATAATAAAAAAACGGGGGACAGAAAAGGGACAGAAAAGGGACAGATTTAACCGAAAAAACCCGTTATAAGCCTTGTGTAAACTTTAAATGCAAAATCCCTATAAACGCAACAAAGCCGCTGATAATCAGCGACTTTGTTAATGTTTACGATGGTTTTATTTTGGTTTGTTTTTATTAGCCAAAATTGTCGTACATGATGCTCTCCGGGTCTACGCCGAGCGAATCGAGGTAGTCGGTAACGGTCTTGATGAGCATTGGAGGTCCGCAGAGGTAGTACTCGCAATCCTCCGGTGCCTCGTGATCCTTCAAGTAGGTGTCGCGGATGCAGTTTACAGCGAAGCCCTCGTAGTACTTCACGCCCTGAGCATCTGCAACGGGGTCCTTGCGGTCGAGCGAGAGGTGGAAGTGGAAGTTCGGGAACTCCTTCTCCAACTCCCAGAAGTCCTCAAGGAAGAACGCCTCGCCGAGAGCGCGTGCGCCGTAGAAGAAGTGGAGCTCGCGGTCGGTAGTGTGCAACGTCTTTGTCATGTGCATGATCTGAGCACGCAGCGGAGCCATACCTGCACCACCACCAATCCAAATCATCTCCTTGCCAGAAGTGAAGTTCGGGTGGAAGTCGCCGTAAGGACCTGACATCATCACCTTGTCGCCTGGCTTCAGTGAGAAGATGTACGACGAAGCGATACCGGTCGGTACGTTCTGGAAGCCCAC
>OJMJ01001113.1_pt1 | contig 11932 bp, 8 predicted proteins | sample 1597181 | NCBI WGS metagenome assembly OJMJ01 (sample SAMEA2452126, study PRJEB22498) | human gut metagenome | biome: human feces; feature: human gut; material: feces | place: Australia | collected 2012
CATGGCTTCCCTGGGAAGATTATGGAGAATGTTCCAACACGGTAAAAGAATTCTACAATGATAATGAAGAAAAGACCTATTATTTCGAAATAGATGAGTTCTATTTTGCTGATGAAAAGTATGCAAAGGTAAATGATTATCTGCAGCAGATGTATGATAATTACAGAACCCAGTATGAGGAGGAAGGGGAGAATCACACCGGAGCGTATGAGTTAGTGGATGAAACTCTTTCCGAGGGACAGCGATACGATGATAATTATCTGGTATTCAATGGCATTACTTTAGCGGATGACGAGTATGTCAGCCTGCATTTTAATGACACGGTTTATTATGCAGGAGCAGCGCATCCATTATCCTATTACATACCCGTGACGATCTCCGTTGCCACCGGCGAAGAAGTCACCTCGGAAGAAGTTTTGGGGAAGACCTGGGACGAGATCCGGGCAGCAGGCTCTATTGAAGAAGAAAACGAAGAAAATTTTAATGCCGATTACGGCTTTTACATCACAGAGAAGGAACTGTGTTATCTCTATCGCACTAATTTCTTTGTAGAAGAGATTCGGATATCCCGGTAAAAAAACCGGATTGAACTGACAGGGCAGAAGAGGTATACTTATTTCCGGAAACGGATGGAGGTACCGGGATGGAAAAGTTTACCCCTTCAGAGCTTTGTGCAGACATTAAGATCTATGATTATAAGAAAAAAGTAAAATATGATGAGAAATCCCTGGTGATTTTTGAGAAAACAGGGAAAATGATAACAGCCGGAAAAGAGTGTGAGGGCATGCTTTACACTCTTCCGGCTGATTCTATTGGCTTTTCTCCGATCGTGTTGGGAAGAGTCAGCGACTATACCTGTGCGGAAAAGATGCTAAAGCAGATGCTGTGTCGGTATCTGGGCAAGCCTGTTTTTGCGGGATACGGAGAGGGGCTTATTTTTGTTCACGAGAAGCTGAACGAAGTGGAAATGAAAGCCTATTTTGATCTCCTGTATCAGGCGGGAGCCAAAAATGTGGTCTATGCGGATGAAAGTGTGAAAGGAATCCCGGAGGGAACTCCTTGGGAGGATGTGATCTGGGGAATGAAGAACACTTATAAAAATCTTCGTTTTGCAGTAGAGATCACGAAGGAACAGCCCATGGATTACCTCAGATATTCACTGGCGCAGTTGGCAGAGAACTGTAAGCGGTGGGGACTGGAAGAGGAAATGTCAAAATTGCATATTTAAGGAAATAGGCTAAGGGTAAATGATTTTATTTATCCTTAGCCTAAATTATTAGCTTTGTTGATAGTAATTATGCCGGTAAAGATGATCGTCTACCTGCTGCGCCAGGTGATTCATTTCTTCTTGTGCATCAGCACCCATGGCAATATTATAAAACGCATAGGAAAACTGCTTACTGAAGAAAGGATATGCGGGGGTCTGCGGTCTGGTAAAAGAGGTGTTCCGTAATTGTGAAAATAAAATATTGCTGTTGCCGGAACCAGCTTGAAAGCTGTCCATTACGTCATAAATCTCTTTTAAAACAGGAATACCCGTTAACTGACTGATCTTCAACTGGTTCTGCAGACTGAAAACATAACGGATAAATTCACAACATTCCCTGGGATATTGTGTCTGTCTGGACATGCATAATCCCCAGCTTCCATGAGGAGAAGCTGCTTTTATACCATGGGGAAGAGGGATTATGCCGATATTACTGTTCCTTTTTTGCGATTGAAAATAGGCACTGGGCAGTGAAAGACTCATGGCAAAGTTTTCAGGAAAATCGGCACTGAGATCCTCTACGTGGGTATAATGATATTTATGAAATAATTCGCCCAGCCAATTCATAGCAGCGACGGAAGCCGGAGAGTTAATATATCCAGAGGTTGCCGTCAGCGTATCGTTAAAAAAGCTGCCGTTGTTCTGCACGATAAATGGCAATCCGGCGTAGCTGTTCCATTCTCCGGATTTTGGAGAAAGACCGCGTCCGGAGTCCATAAGCAAAGGATAGGGAAAAGAAGTTTTGGTCTGTATTGTATGGCAGACATTCAGAAACTCATCCCAGCTCCAGGCATCTTCCGCAGAAGTCGGAATGCGGATACCAAGGGAATGGAACAACTCTTTGTTATACAGAATACATAAAGTGGATTCCGTATAACCCAGATGATATAGTTTTCCCTGATAGGTTCCCTGTGTCACAATGGGAGACAGAAAAGAGGATAGGAAAGACGAATCCATATATCCATCAAACGGCAGCAGAGAATTCATATATGCCCAATAGGGGACATCAGGACCGTCCAGGGACAGAATATCCGGTGCATTTCCACTGGTAAAGCTTTGCAACAGCGAGTCACGCAGAGGAGCCTTATCGTTGATGAGAAAAGTCGGTGTTACAAAAAAACCGGAAGATGTCAGATTAAACTGTTCGATCAGAGAGATCCAAAAATGTTTCTCATTATCTTCCATAGGACATAAATAAATAGATAGGTTTATTTTATCTTTGGAGCGGTCTGCTACAAAAGTACCTTTTCCTTGCTGCCGTATAATATATCCTTCAGATTCCAGACATTTCAGGGCTTGTGTAATAGTGCTTTTACTTACATTTAAAGTACGCATTAATTCATTATCGGAAGGGATGAGATCGCCGGGACGATAATATCCGCTTTCGATTTTCTGGACAAATTCATTTTTTATAAGCATGTATTTTGGTGTTCTGGTGTTCATAAAATCCCCCATATTTTGAAAAGTGATTGACAATATATTTTTGTTATGCTAATATCATAGCATAAGTTATTCGAACAAACAAGATTAAATAAAAAAACTCTCTGCAAAAGCAGAGAGTTAAAAAATAAAACAAGTTATTCGAATAACCGAACAACTAAAAGGAGGAGAAGATGAAAAAGACATTTTCAAAAGAGAAATTATTTGACAGAACACCGCGGGTCTTTAAGCGGGATGCAACGGAAGTTCGTTTTCTGTTGGGCGGAATCGGAACAGGTAATTTTTCTGTAAATTCAAGAGGAAAGTTCCTGGACTGGGAAATTTTTAACTGGCCTTCCAAGAATACGAAATTTCCCCTTTCCTTTTTTGCAATTCGTACGGAAAACAAAGAACTGGAAAAACCTATATCGAAAATTCTGGAATCGAGAATGGTTCCGCCATATACCAGCTCACACGGATATCTTCAGGCTGAATTAGTAAATCTGCCAAGAATGGAAGATTCGGAACTGATTTGTGAATATCCTTTTGCAAGGGTGAATTTCAAAGATTCCGAATTGCCCGTAAAAGTGTCAATGGAAGCATATACACCGTTTATTCCTTTAAATACAGATGATTCCAGTATTCCCTGTGCAATTATCCGATACACGGTGAAAAATATTGCAGACTGTCCGACCAAAGTAAGCCTGGTAGGTACGCTTCCCAATGCATCCGGGTTTGAGGGATATGATGTTATTGAAAACCTGAAGCTGGCTGACAGCGTGAAAAATGAATATCGGGAATTTGATGATGTGAAGGGCTTGTATTATTCACCCGAACATTTGAAAGAGGATCATTTACGGTATGGAAATATGGCGATTCTGACCAGTGGATCCAATGTAACCTATAAAACACAGTGGTTTGACGGCGAATGGGTGGATGGAATACAGGATTTCTGGGATGACTTTACCAGTGATGGACTTTTGGAAAAAGAGACCGTATCTGACAGTGTGGGATGTGAATTTGCACAATTTCATAATTTCAGTTTCCTGAAAAGAAGAGAAAAGATCGGATCCATCGGAGCATGGGAAGAACTTCAGCCGGGAGAAGAAAAAACCTTCGAATTTGTCATTACATGGTATTTTCCTAACAGAGTAAAGGCATGGATTGAGTTTGACGAGGACTACGAGAAATTCCAGCGCGGTGAATACGGAACAGTAAGAAATTACTATGCAACAAAATTCACAGATGCATGGGATGTAGCAAAATATGTATACCATAATAAGGAACGACTGGAATCAGACAGCAGAAAATTTGCCGATGCGATGTTCCATAAGACTACATTACCTTATTATGTGATTGATGCTCTGACTGCAAACATTACGAATCTTCGAAGTAATTTATGTTTCCGGCTGGAAGACGGAACCTTTGCCGGATTTGAAGGAATACGTGACTACATAGGCTGCGGTTACGGTAGTGTGCCTCATGTATGGAACTATGCACAGACGGTTGCTTTTCTGTTCCCGGATCTTGAAAAAACCATGCGTAATGTAGAATTTTTGAGAGAAACAGATGAGACAGGATGCATGTCTACACGAATGTTTTCCGTATTTGATCAGGAACGGTATGCAATGGTTCCGGCCTGTGATGGAGAACTTGGAAGTGTTGTTCGTGTCTACCGGGATTTCAAGAATCTTGGGGATGTGGAATTTTTGAAGACCATTTGGCCCAAAGTAGTGCTGGCAATGGAATATGCCCTGAAACAATGGGATCTGGATGGAGATGATGTACTGGACGGTCAGCAGAATACAACCTATGATATTGAATTTTACGGACCGAATCCCATGACGGACAGTATTTTCCTGGCAGCATTGAAATGCTGTGAAGAGATGGCTGAGATCGTAGGAGACGAAGAACATCATCAGCTATACGCAGATGCTTACGAAAAAGGAGCTGCAAGAGCTGACCAACTGATGTTTGACGGGGAATATTATATTCAGGTACAGAAGGAGATTGATAAATATAAGTATCAATTCGGAAAAGGCTGCCTGTCAGATCAGCTTCTCGGACAGTTCCTGGCATATATGGCCGGAATCGGGGAAATTTTACCGAAAGAGCATGTAAAATCTGCTATGGAATCCGTATTCAAGTATAATTATAAAACGGATTTTTATCATACGGACAGTGTACACAGAGCATATGCGATCAATGAAGAGCATGGAATGGTAGTAGCTACCTGGCCGAAAGGCGGCAGACCTAAATTCCCGTTATCCTATGCCGGAGAGGTGTGGACAGGAGTAGAGTATGAAGTAGCCGTTAATCTGATTTATTCAGGTTGTGTAGAGGAAGGTCTGACGGTGGTAAAGTCAATTCGGGATCGTTATGACGGATACAAGAGGAATCCGTTCAGTGAGATCGAGTCCGGTCATCATTATTGCAGAGCAATGGCAAGCTGGGGAGTGCTGAATGCATTATTGGGACTGCAAAGTGATATGTATCGCGGAACCTTGTCATTCCATCCTGCAATAGAAGGCGAAATGTCCAGTTTCTTCATCTGTGGAAAAGCATGGGGTATTTACAGTCAGAAGGAAGAGAATGGGAAAATGTGCAAACATATTGACGTCCTGTATGGGACGTTAGATGATATTCATGTACAAGAATAAGGAGGGTACAATTATGATGAAAAAGTATTGGAGAAAAATGATGGCACTTACTTGTGCAGCCGCTATGCTGTTTACAATGGCAGGATGCGGAAATGCAGAAGGAACTACAGATGGTGCAGAGACTGCGCAGAGCTCTACGACTGCAGATGGGTCCGGAGAGATCACGATCCAGTTTGCAGAGCATGTTGCTGATATTCAGGCACAGGAGCCGCATCTGCAGAAGATTATTACTGCCTTTGAAGAAAGCCATCCGGGGATTAAAATTGATATTACGGGCAAAGAAGTGTCCGAGCATAATACGCAGATGACTTTACTGGCAGGAGAAAATAAGCTTCCGGATGTATTTTGGCTGGAGCAGGCAACCGCAAAGGAGTTTGCACAGAATGGGTATTTATATGATCTGACGGATGCATTGGATCAGTATGGTATCAATGACAGCCTTCTTCCCGGACTGGTGCATTCATGTACCGTTGACGGCAAAGATGTGGGAATGCCCAGTGAAGTTATGATGGTAGGATTTTATTATAACAAAGATCTCTTCCAGCAGGCAGGAATCGAAGAAGTGCCTGTTACCTATGAAGAGTTCCTGGATGTGGTAGATAAGCTGAATGCAGCCGGAATCACACCGCTGACCGTGGGGGCGCAGGATAATTACAGTATCTGGGCATTCGAGACAATGCTGGCAAGATATGGATTTTTTGAAAAGCTTGACGGTCTGAAGGATGGAAGCATTTCCTGGAATAACGAAGACTTTATTCACTATTTTGAAAAAGTAGAAGAAATGCGTGAAAAAGGAACTTTTACAAAGGACATTTCCAATATTGGATATTTTGAAGCAAAAGAGCAGTTCCTGGGTGGAAATGCAGCAATGTTCAATTCCGGAGCATGGGATATCGGTGATTTTGAGGGAAGTGATATAGCTTCTAAAATCGGATTTTTCTGGGGACCTACCTTTTCCGACAGCCAGTATGAGCAGCAGATCGGAATCAAGGCATCCGGCGGTGTTTATGTAGTATCTTCAAAGGCAGCAGAAGATCCTGCGTTGTTAGATGCAATTATGCAGTTCTGGCAGTTCTATTACGGCGAAGAGGGAACCAAGATCATTGCCGAGGATACCGCGGCATTACCGTGCTCTACATATAATGGACAGATTGATGAGAGTCAACATCCTGTACTTTCCACGATGATCACGGCATTAAATGATGACTGGAAAGCAGTAACTGAACCGTTTAATTCACTTTCGTCCAATGTGGCGTATGGATATTTTGATGCTACCTTCGGTGTTATGACCGGAGTTTACACACCGGAACAAGCAGCTGATTATGTAGAAAATTTACAAAGTGCCGAAAGATAAAACTATAAGAGCGGTGTGAAATTAAGTAATACCGCTCTTTTCTATAGAATGGAAAGGGAGAAAGCTATGTATTGGTTGAGTACAAAGAAAGCAAAAATCATTATGCTGCTTCCGACTCTTATGATTTATGCAGTATTTATTATTGTTCCTGTGTTTATCGCATGTTACTATAGCTTTACGGATTACAGTGGTCTTGGAAAAGCATCCTTTGTGGGAATAAAAAACTATGTTGCTATGTTCCATGATAAGCTATTTCTGATCGCATTGAAAAATACATTTTTAGTATTGTTATTCAGTGTGATATTCCTGATCGTTGGATCTTTTATGGCAGCATTATTGATGAACAAGAATTTTCACGGAAACGCATTTTTTAAAATGGTGATTTTTGCTCCCTATGTAATAGCACCTATTATCATAGGAATTATCTGGGGATATATCCTGAATCCTAATTATGGGCTGGTAAATAGTGTATTGCGTAAAATAGGACTGGATATGCTTGCTATTGAATGGATCGGTGGAACTAAATGGTCTCCATTGTCATTGGCGATCGTATTCACATGGCAGGTACTGGGTTTCCATGGAACTATTTTTTTATCCGGAATCAAAGCAATACCGGGAGATATTTACGAAGCCTGTGATATTGATGGAGCCAATTTGTTACAACGCTTGTTTTATGTGACAATTCCTATGCTGAAAGAGACCTTTATTATTAATATTGTTCTGGTGGTAACAGGCGTATTTAAAATATATGAACTGGTATATCAGATGACAGGCGGAGGACCTACTCATCAGTCGGAGCTGCTTACCTCATATATGTATTTTACAGTATTTACATCCAGAAGGTATGGATATGGAATGGCAATTGCGGTTGCAATTCTGTTACTTTCAATTCTGGGCTCGTTTTCCTATATTAAGATCACAACGAGGAAGCAAAGGAGTTAAACATGAGAAACAAGAGAATATCGATAAAAAAAGTCATTTTTTACATATGTCTGCTGGGATTGATTATTCTTTTGGTCATGCCCATACTGTGGGCTATGTTACTTTCATTAAAGACAAATAATGAGATTGTCAACAGTCCGCTTTCTTTGCCGCAGACAATAAACTTTGAAAATTATCAGCGTGCGATCGATACTATTGATTTTTCCAAAATGTATTTTAACACGATTTTACTGGTAGTAATATCTACTTTTTTCAGTATTTTATTTACTTTTATGAGTTCGTTTGCAATTGCCAGAATGGTTTTTCGGAACCATAAGGCATCGGAAACATTGTATTTTTTCCTGCTGATCGGGATTGGCATCCCTATTTATGTACTACTGTTTCCGGTATATCGGATTGATTCATTGATGGGAATTCTTGGAACCCGTTTGGGACTGATCCTGCCGTATGTTGCAGTGAACATCTCGTTCAATACCTTGCTGTTTACCGGATTTTTGAGAGATATCCCCGGAGAATTGGAAGAAGCAGCAATTATCGACGGCTGCAATCTATTTAAGCTGTGTACCAAAGTGGTGATTCCGGTTATGAAACCCACGTTCGTGACGATCATTATTTTTAATGCAGTTTATATTTACAATGAGTTCCCGTTTGCATCAACCTTTATTCAGGATAATGCCTTAAACACCGTGTCATTAATGACATCTATGTTTAAAGGACAATATACCATGGATTATAGTGGGATCATTGCAGCGAGTCTGATGATCATGCTTCCTGAATTAGTATTTTATGTCATTTTGCAGAAGTATATTATAAGTGGTATGACTGCAGGAGCAGTGAAAGGATAAGAAAATGAGAGATATCGTAAGGCCATCCCTACATTTTACACCACAGAAAGGCTGGATCAATGATCCTAATGGCTTGGTGTTTTTTAAAGGACAATATCATTTATTTTATCAGTATAATCCGTACCATGATAACTGGGACAGTATGCACTGGGGGCATGCGGTAAGCCGGGACCTGATACACTGGGAAGAATTGGAACCGGCACTGGTCCCCGATATGCCCTATGATAACGATAAAAACGGCGGATGTTTTTCCGGATCGGTTGTTGTACATGATGATCAGCTATTTTTATTTTATACAGGAAGAACGGAAGATGAAACCGGTATTTTTGAGACGCAAAATCTGGCAGTGTCGAAGGATGGGATACATTTCGTAAAGGCAGAAGAAAACCCGCTGATAAAAGAAGTCCCGGAAAAGGGAGGAAGAGATTTTCGAGATCCCAAGGTGTTTTTTGCACAAGGGAAATGGAGAATGATCTGTGGAGGATCCACCGGAAGAATTGAACATCCGGACAGCTGCGGAAGAATTTATCTGTTCTCTTCTACCGATCTGTACCATTGGGCGTATAGCGGAATTTTGTACGAAGCAGAGCCCGGTGAGGGCAGAATGTTTGAATGTCCGGATGCCTTCTGCCTTGATGATGTCTGGTTTTTGACAACTTCGCCGATGTATGAAAAAGACAGTGTAACGACGCTGTATCTGTCCGGACAGGTGGATTTTGACAAATGTGAATTCCATAAAGAGATAAGCGGAACTTTGGATCTTGGAACTCATTATTATGCAGCACAGACATATCCGGTATTGCATGGGGAAATACGGTCTGTTGCCTGGCTGGGCGGCTGGCTGTGGATGCCCTGGATCCGGGATTTCGGTCCGGAGGAGGGGTATCGTGGAATACTGGATGTATCACGAGTGTGGTATTTAGATGATAACAGGCGCTTGTGCGCAAAAGTGGCTGATAAAGTGAAAGCTGAGATGAAGCTCTTCAGCAGAACATTGGAAAAACATTGGACCGGTGAAAACATACCACCGCAAAGTGAGCCGGTTATGGTAGAACTGAAGGGAAAGCTGCCGGGAGATGGAGAGTTGTTGTGTATTGATCTATATGATACAGATAGACATACAGTGACAATATGCTTTGATTCTTCAAATAAAGAAATGACCGTGAATTATAACCGGGCAGACAGAGCTTCCAGATATGGTATACGGACTGTGCCCTGTGAAATGATGGAAAAAGAAACAGATATTGATATCCTCATAGACGGAAATACATTTACATTATTGTGGGAGCATGGTTTATATCGCTATACAGGAAAATTATACCCACAAGGAAATATAGGCGTAGATATAAAATATAGGACAAAACGGCATTATGATATTACCTCTCTGGGAGAGATATTGATTGATTTTACCGGGAAAAAAGAGAGTGAAAGACAAACATTGTCTTATACACAAAATCCGGGAGGTGCACCTGCTAATGTTGTGGTTGCGGCACAACGGCTGGGTGCCCAAACAGCATTTATCGGAAAAATAGGAGAAGACTTCCTGGGTGATTTCTTAAAGGAAACCTTGGATAAATGCGGTGTTTCAACCGAAGGATTAATAAGTGATGCAGACTATTTTACAACACTTGCTTTTGTTAAACTGGCAGATAACGGAGAACGAAATTTTGCGTTTGCCAGAAAACCCGGAGCAGATATCGGTCTGAAGGCTGAGGAAATACGGAAAGATATCATCTGCCAAAGCCGTATTCTTCATGTAGGCTCTTTGTCGTTAACAGATGAACTATCCAGAAATGCAGAGTTTATTGCATTAAAAGCTGCGAAAAATAATGGAACAATTATTTCTTATGATCCGAATTACAGAGCCAGTTTATGGGATTCACAGGAAGAAGCCTGTAAATGGATGAGAAGTATTTTAGAATATGCAGATATCGTTAAAGTATCAGAAGAAGAGATTGAGCTATTAACAGGTTATACGGATGTTCGGAAAGCAGCAGAGAGCATAACAGAGTATGGCGCAAAAATAGTACTCATTACTTTAGGAGAAAAAGGATCGTTTGTATATCTGCAGGATCAGCAGGAAGCATATGTTTCAGGTTATTCCAGCAAAGTTGTGGATACCACCGGTGCCGGAGATTCTTTTATGGGAGGCTTTTTATATAAGATTTGTGAATCCGGTAAGCGTATAGAAGAATATTCTTTACAGGAAATGATAGAATGTGTCCGCTTTGGAAATGCGGTGGCTTCCCTATGTGTTGAGAGAGAAGGAGCAATACCTGCGATGCCTGTAATGGAAGAAGTAATTAAGAGGATCAATAGCTAACATAATCCGATCAATGGACAGTAAGAAGGAGCAACTCTGCAGTACCGGGAGATGCTCCTTTTTGATATAATTTATTGTCTGTGATATGCTTGCTTTTTACATAAATCATTGTCATAATAGGTGTGTTATAAAGAGATTGGAGAAATATAGAAATGTTACTGGATGTTTTAGGATTATTGTCAGCCTGTTCGTATGCTTTGGACTGTGTGGAGGCAGAGCTGGTACATGTGTCTGACAAACATGCGAAGCGTGTGGCATACATGAGTGTCTGCATGGCAGAGCAGCTGGGGATCAGCGGTGAGAGCCTGCAGGATCTGGCAGCATGTGCCCTGCTTCATGATAATGCACTGACACAGTATATTCAGGAAGAATTACATAAGGATGTTGCAAATGTTCCGCAAGCTTCTCAGGTAGGAATTCACTGTACCCTGGGTGAAAAAAATATACAGAGACTTCCCTTCCATACGGATGTGAAGAATGTAATTCTGTATCACCATGAAAATGCTAATGGGAGTGGACCGTTTGGAAAAACATGGGAAGAGGTTCCGCTTTTTTTCCCGAATCATTCATTTAAGCGATCTGCTGGACCGGGCATACGGTGCAAAGGGATTTACGGAGGATACTTTTAATAAAGCTTGTGGATATCTTCACAAAAATGAAGGAACCATTGTGGACAAAGAATGTGTGGATGCTTTCCTGCAGGCGTTTCCCCTGCCGCATTTTCTGACACTGGGAGAGGATAGATTTGAGAAAAATCTGTGGGAGAAAATCCCCCGCATCAAACAGGAGCTAAGTTTCGCGCAGATCAAGGAGCTGGCGAGCTTTTTTGCACAGATCGTCGATTACAAATCTCCATTCACCAGCACCCATTCCATCGGTGTAGCAGAGGATGCAGAACGGTTGAGCCGTTATATGGGATTTGATGAAGAAACCGTGGAGAAAATGTACCTTGCGGGCGCTTTGCACGACATCGGAAAAGTAGCGGTAGGAAATGAGATTCTGGAGAAACCGGGAAGACTTACGGAAGATGAATTTGCGGTGATGAAGCATCACGCGGCATATACCTATTATATTCTGTCGGACATTGATGATTTTGACGAGATCCGTGACTGGGCGGCATTT
>OJMJ01001119.1_pt1 | contig 11902 bp, 5 predicted proteins | sample 1597181 | NCBI WGS metagenome assembly OJMJ01 (sample SAMEA2452126, study PRJEB22498) | human gut metagenome | biome: human feces; feature: human gut; material: feces | place: Australia | collected 2012
GCACCATAGACCACCTGGCAGGCTGGGGCGTTGGCTTACGTTACGCCAAACCCGGCGACTGGTATGCCCAGCTTGATTACGCCCGCAAGATTGACGCGCGACCTGACCGCATTGAGCGCGATGACCATGACGGCAGGCTTTGGTTCCAGCTTTATAAAATGTTTTGATTAATATTAACAAATATGTAATAGACTCATTAAAAATTCCTTTAAAAACTTATGGAGGGAAATATAATGAACAGTAAAAAGAATCTTAAACGAAACCTTTTAATATGCCTGCTGGCAGGTTCTGCCGTAATGTATACCCTGCCGCTGCACGCAGCAACCAGCGTAATAGCGAATAATACTTTGCCGAGCGGAGGGCAGTTTGTACATGGCGAGGGTAATATAGCAAGCAGTGGACTAGAAATGAATATTACTCAAAATGGACAAAATGCTGTTATAAAATGGAATGATTTTAGCGTTGGCGGCAATGCTACGGTTAATTTTGATTATACAGGAAAAGATAATTTTAATACCTTGAACTATGTAAACAGTGGTAAGGTTTCTCAGATTTACGGTACAATTAACGCACAGCACGAAGGTTATAATGGCAATATTTTTATTGTTAATACTGCCGGTGTGCAAATTGGCCCCAGTGCGCAAATTAACGTTGGCAGTTTGCATGTATCAAGCAATACTTTGGATGATAATTCACTGAAGAATTTCTATGATAATGCGCATAAAGCTGATTTTGCATTAGGTGGTACAGGTAATGCAGACGCTGTGTTAATGAGCCTTGGCAATATCAATGCTACCAATGTAACCTTTGAAGGCGATGGGCGCATCGTTATTGATAGTGAGCGCATAAAAGATGAAGCAGGTAATGATAAACTTGGTTACAAAAACATAAATATTACAACTTCTGCCGATAATACAGACAATATTATTATCGGTTATGATGGCTATGATGCAACTATTGATAAAGATACAGGTAAAGCAATTGGTTATGCAGGAGCTAATGGTAATACTGAAAAAGATAGATTAGTAACTATAAATGGAAATGATTATTTTACCAAAGCCGATGGCTACATGTGGGTAGAAGATGTTGAGCAGCTGCAAGCTATTAATACCAATCTTAGCGGCAACTATGCTTTAAGAAACAGTATTGACGCGACTGGAACAACAAATTGGAGCGATCCAGAAGTTGATGGTAAAAATGAAGGATTTTTACCAATTGGTATTCACAATGACGGAAAAGTTTATGAAACAACAGTTGATGGTGAAACCAAATACGGTTTTTATGGTAATTTTGATGGCGTAGATTATAATATTTTTGGCTTAACTATTAATAGAGAAGATACAAATAATGTTGGCTTATTTGGCGTTGCGCATGACGCAAATATTAACAATGTAACTTTGGTTGGCGGCAGCATTACCGGCGGCAGTGTAGTTGGCAGTGTAGTTGGCGCAGCTTTGGGCAACACGCATATTACTAACGCTACCAATAGTGCGTCTGTAACCGGCAATGCTGATGTAGGCGGCATTGTAGGTTATAGCGGTAATAAAATTTCTGATGGTGATAACGGGAATATAAATGTTAGTGACACAGATTCGCATTTTACAAATCTTATCAACACTGGTGCTGTATATAGTAAAGGTGAAAGTGATGGAAAAACCGACACTATAAGTAATACTGGTGGCCTTATTGGTTATATGTATAACGGTACTTTAGATGGCAACAGCTACAACCTCGGCGATGTTTCAGGCAAAGGTTATAACGTCGGCGGGTTAGTTGGTCATGCCGTAAATTCCACCATTGGCGATGGCACTAATCTTGTTTATAACCGTTTGGACGTTGAAGGTAAATACAATGTCGGCGGTATCGTTGGCAATATGGAAGGCAGCATCGTGAAATATGCCGAAAACAGTGGCACGGTAATGGCAACGGGACACACAACGGAATATTATAAATACCATACCGGTGAAACCGTTAAAGATAATTTACCAAATGATGCGGATTTAAGTAGTGGTATTGCGAGTGTAAAAGTAGATGTAGCTAATGCAGGCGGCATTGCAGGTACTAGTTCTGCATCTAACGATGGAACAGTAAGCAAAATTGAAAATGTAACCAATACGGCAAATGTAAGCAGTAAGACAAATACTTATGAACAGTATGGTTCTAAGCATGAATATTATACCGCAGGTAACGTAGGTGGTATTGTTGGGCGCGCAGAAGATACCAATATTAGTGATGCAACTAACCGCGAAAACGAAATGCGTGGCGCGCATAATGTTGGTGGCGTAGCAGGTTATTTTGGTGGCACTGGCACTGTTAGCGGCGGCATTAATGACGGCGGCGATATTATGGCTACCGGCGCGCGCTATAATGATAATTTTGTAAGAGAACTTATACGTCCTGTTGGGAATAGTAATGAAAGTTTTATTATAGGTAATATCGGCGGCGTAGTTGGTTATATGGACGGCGATAACGTTTATGTAACCGGTAGCGCTAATCGTGGTACTGTACATTCTCAGGATATTGAAAAAGAAAATGAAATTAATGTTCTGTATACCAGCCAAGCGGCAAATGTTGGCGGCGTTGTTGGCAAAATTGACCGCAGTGATACAAAAGGTCTCGTTGAAATAAAAAATAATACTTCTTTGGCAGCAGTCAACAACAGCTATAACACCGGCGATGTACGCGGTTATACCGGCGTTGGCGGCGTAGTTGGAATGATGTATAACGGCGAAGTTGCTTCCTCATATAACCTTGGATATTTGAGAACTACCCGTATAGCGACTAACGGCGAAAATATTGAAGCGGTTAATATGGGCGGTATAGTTGGCGATACAACAGAAGGTTCACGTTCTAAAGGTGTTATTATTTATGATGTATATAATAAAGGCCAGATTGGCGATGACACTTATACCTATTATGCACGCCATGTTGCCGGTATAGTTGGGCGTTTAAGTGGTACTGTTGAAAAAGCCTATAACAATGGCGAGATTTATAACGGCTATACAGCAACGGCCGGTATTGCTGGTTGGATGTACGAAGGTAGTATTAATAATGCATTTAATACAGGCAATATTACTGTTTATAATCATGACAGCAGTACAAGCCAGGTAGGCGGTATTGTTGGTGCAGCTGGTGTAGCAAATGGAGATATTAATTTAACTAATGTTTATAATTTAGGTACACTCCGCAGTTTTAAAGCTGTTAACGACGAAGCAATTTCTGGTGTTAGCCATAATGTAGGCGATAACTCTGTTGCAGGTATTATAGGAGCTGTATTAAATAACCAACACAAACTTATAATTAACGGAGCATATACAACTGGTAATATTTATGCTGGAATTCAGCAAAAAGATGGCAGTATAATAGCAGATGGCGGATATACTGTTATGGATGGAACGAATATTATTAATAATATTCATGTGGGTAGTATTTATAGTGAAAATAGGGGAGAAGATAATAAACAGGCTCAAATTTCATTAACAAATACATACTATATTGCTCCACAAAAAGAACTTCAAGATAATGGTTATTTTCAAGATTTAAGTGAAGTATATGCTGGCAATGGAAATAATGTGCCTTGGATTGATAAAGACAATTCTAATAAAGCAATAGATTATGTAAATAGGTCTGATAAGGATGAGTATAAGTATGATAACGATACTGGAAAAGGCTCATTGAATTTTTCTTCCCAATCTGGTGGCAATGTAACTGGCGATAAAGATGATAACTGGCGTTTATACGATGATACACCTATTTTAAATGCTTTTTTACCGGATAGCGAAAAATACTTTGACCAATATGAAACTGATGATGCTTTAGCAAATGCAGGTATGTCTGATGTTCAATATGGCACTGCATACGACCCGTTACTTACTATTGTTACAGCAAATGAGAAGGCTAACGGTAATTTAACATTTGAATTTGGAAATTCTGATGATGGTAAATTAGCAATTAGCAATGCAGCAGGTTTAGTAGTTCATGATGCTGGGCTAACTCTTAATGGATTTACAACCAGTGGCGGAAGTGGCTATTATGGAGGCTTAATTTATAGTGATGGTAAGTTAATTATTAATGCTGTTGATGGAGAAGGTCTCGGTTTTGGCAGTGGGTCTGATTTATATGGTTCTTCTGTAACGCTTAATGCCGATGGAACTGTTACTGTTTATGGTGATGTAGTTGCAACTGGTAATGGAACGAAAACTGGTGATGATCCTGATGAAGCAGGTAGTATTAATATAATTTCTGATAAAGGTGATGTAAATGTTTATGGTACATTAACATCAGCGCAAGCTGAAGGAAATGTTGTTGTACCTGGTATTTCTGCAACGGCAGATAGTGATTGGAAACCTGCTGATAGTGTTGATAAACTTAATGATCCTAAAGCTCACTTAAATACTATTGGCGACCGGTTTGAAGTTGATACAGATAAGTCTGCTGTTAGTGGCAACATTAATATTACTGCTGATGGTGTAAAAGATGACAAAGGCGAACTTATCAGCGGCGGCAACGTTAACCTGTATTACGGCAATAAACAGGAAGGCCTTATTACGACCGGCGGCGATTTAAATGTAACCGGTACTGGCGACGTTTATGTAGACAGCGACCTTGACATCGGCGGCGATTTAACCCTTACCGGTAACAGTGAAAACAGCGAAGTTGTGCTTGACCTTACCAATATTGGACAAGTACAGGCTAAAAATGGCACAGTTGATAACGCTGTAACTGGTTTGCATAATTTCATGCATCATTTTAGCGATACTACTGGTGGTGGTACACAAGCAGGTAATAAAACTATCTCCTTAAATTCGGCTTCTGGTGATAGCAAAATCACCGTTGATATGTGGGATTACGAAAATGATAAATTTGATTTAGAAAAATATGATGAAACAATTGCTGGCGGTCATACCTTTAGAGATGAATTAAATAATTTAAACTTAAAAGTTGATAATGCAGGAGTTGCAAAAGATAAAGTAAAAGATCACATCTACATTTGGGTCAGTGACAGCGAGCAATTAAAAGGTATTCAGGATTATGTAAATTCTGGTGTTGAAAATGCTTCTGATGCCCTTGGCTTCAACTATTCCCTCAAAGGCGACATCAACGCCAGCGATGTAACTGATTATGAAGCTATTGGCGGCACAACAGGTTTTACCGGCACCTTTGACGGCCGTGGTAACCGCATTATTGGTTTAAAAGTTAATAACAATAATGGTAACGCCGGTATTTTCAGCACCGTTGGTGAAGGCGGCGTTGTTAAAAACGTAAATATTTACAGCGGCAACTTTACTGGTGGAACTTCTGCCGGTGCTGTTGCAGGTATGAATAGTGGACGTATTGAAAATGTAACTGGCTTTGGCAATACTGTAACTGTAACGAATGAAAACGGTAATGCAGGCGGTATTGTTGGCGTTAATAACGGTAATAAAGGAAATATTATTACTAATGAAGATGGAACAATTACTTTAGAACCTGCTGAAAATGAACAGTTTGCTACTGGTATTATTGATGTTGAAAGTATCGGCAGCGTAATCGCAGAAGGCAACAATGCTGTTGCAGGTGGTTTGGTAGGTACTAATGAGGGAGCACTTGGCAACAGTTATAGCGATAGTGCCGTAACTTCTACTTTCGCTAATAACCAGGCAGGTTTAGGCGGCGTTGTAGGTGTTAATAAAGGCGATGTACAATATGTAGACAGCCTTGGCGTAACCAATGGCGGTACAACCGGCAGTAGTAATGTTGGCGGTGTTATCGGCATTAACAACGGTAATATGTACAGCGGCTATAACGAAAGTATCGTCAGCGGCAGTAGCAATGTCGGCGGTATTATTGGTACTAATGCTGGAACTTATAATGCAACGGATAAAAAATGGACGTCAGGTACAGTGGAAAATGTTGTTAACGCAACCAGCGTAACCAGCGAAGCTACTGATAGTAAAAATACTGGCGGCTTGGTTGGTACTAATACCGGCAGTGTAACTAATGGACGTAACAACGGCACTATTACCGGCACTAATTATGTCGGTGGTTTGGTTGGCGATAATGCTAATGCAAACTCCATTTTAACTAACCTTGTCAACGACAGCTCTGCCGAAATTTTAGGCGAACAATACGTCGGCGGCATTGCAGGCAGCAACAGCGGTACGATTAAAGCCGATGAAGATAACGATAATCTTGTTAACCGTGGTAGTATTACCGGCCATAAATACGTTGGTGGTGTAGCAGGGGAAAATAAAGAAGGGGCAACTATTGCCAATACACTTAATAGTGTAGTGCTTCACGCAGATAAAAACACAGCTAATGATCCTGCTCAATATTTTGGCGGAGTTGTTGGCAGTAACAGTGGTGTTATTGATGGAGCAACAAATACCAGTGATATTAATATTACCGCTGAAGATGGTTCTTATGTTGGCGGTATTATTGGGCATAATACGGATTCAGGCACTCTTAAAGGTGAAATACTCAACGAAGGCTCTGTTTCAGGTAAATCAAATGTTGGTGGTATTATTGGACAAAATGATAATGATTACGTTTTGCAAGGTACTGCTGATAAAAGGCTTGTTGTTAAAAATAAAGGTAATGCAGTAGCTGAAGATGGCGGTGCGGCAGGCATCTTTTATAAAAATACCGGTGATATTTTATATGCTGATATTAGTAATGATGGTGTAGTTGATGGTGGTACTGGTACTGATGGTACCGGTGGTTTATTTGGTATTAATACTGGTACTATTAGTAACTCTACGCTTACTAATAGTGGTGAAGTTAAAGGTGCTGGAAACGTTGGCGGTTTAATTGGTGTAAATAGTGGTAATGTAACTAATTCAACGCTTACAAATACTGGTTCAGTAACAGGTACAAATAATGTTGGTGGGTTGATTGGTAAAAATACAGGTACTATTACTGGTGGACGTGATGAAAAAAATAGTTACTACAAATATCAAATTTATAACAACGGTACTATTAATGTAAATGGTAACGGTACAAATATTGGCGGACTTATTGGTTATAACACTGTTGACAATACAGATCCTGATAATATTAAAGGCAGCTTAACCGCAGGCTACAACACTGGCGTAATTGACGCAGGTAGCAGCACTAATGTCGGCGGTATCGTTGGTAACAACGAAGGCACACTTGACCAGGTATTTAACACCGTCATGACTGCTGACGGACAGAACGCAATCACCGGCGGCACTAATGTCGGCGGTTTGGTGGGCACCAACAGCGGCACGTTGAGCAATGCTTATAATACGACGGAAGTTAAGTCGACTAACAATGGTGTTGTTGGTAATGCGGTTGGTGAAAATGATACAAACGGTACTATCGAAAACATCTATGCAAGCAATACCAGTGGTAAATTAATCGGGAGTAATATCAATACAGCGCAAGATGCTATTCAAAATGCTTATAGTTTTGTCAAGGATGATACTTCGGCAACAACTGTGCTTGATGAAAAAGTTGCACAAAAAGCTGAAGAAAGTTATGAATTTGATAACAAAGATGATGGAACTACTTGGAAGTTCTATGACGGTTACAGTAATCCGTTGCTTAAAGTATTCCTTACAACGTTAACAGTAGATAGCGATCAGGTAGACCTTGTTTATAATGCCGGTGAACAGGATTTGAATATTGGCCAGTTAGTTCAAGATGGCATTATTTCTGCTCCTGTTGTTAAAGATGATAAAGATAATATAATATATGACGGCATGGACGCTTATCACAATACTGTTATTAAGGATGAAGATAATAAATTAGGCGCAAGTGAATTGCTGCAAAATACTACTGGACAAAAAGATGCCGGTACTTATGATAATTGGTTGTATTCCGGACAAATTGCTTCTGGTAGTAAGGACGGTAGTGGTTTCAATCCTAATAATCTTGGCTATGATATAGTTTATACTAAAAATGATAGCGGAGAAACAGGTGTTGAAATTGGTAAGGCAACCATAAATATTGATCTTGGCAAAGTGGAACATACTTACGGCAATGCAGATGTTATTAATGGTACAGGATATTTCAAAAATGAAGCTGGCTATGGATTTAATATTACAAATTCTAATTTAACTCAAGAAATGAAAGATGAGTTAAATGATAAAGGGCTTGGTTTTGTATTTGAAAAAGATAATGCATTAACCGGTGATACAAGTGGCAGGGTTACAGAAGATGTTAAAGATGGAGGCTATACTTGGTCAGCTAACTTTGAACTTTCTGAAGAACTTAAAAAGAATTATCAGTTTGATGATAATGGTTCTGCAACATTAAATAAAGCTGATGGACAGTCTATTGTAAATCAAGCTAAACTTGAAATTTCTGTTGATGATGCAGAAACTATGCCCGGCGTAGTGCCTAATTTTACTGGTACAAATATTCAGCAGGGATTGGTTAACGGCGATGTTGCCGGAAACTATGATTATGCCCTTGATAGCAGTGTAGATATTAATGTTGATGATATTTATACTGATAAGATTGGCATTAGTTTTGGCAATAGTGAAACTTATTATGATCTGGATAATGTAGATTGGTCTACAATTCCGGGTTGGGAGTTTTTAAAGAATTATGATATTAACTTTGATCCCGGTACTTTAACTGTAGATTCCGAAATTATGCCTGACCTGCCCGACAACTGGCCTAACAACCGTTGGGATTATCTGTTTGCTGACAATCCGTTTGACCGCAACGAAAACTTCCGCGAACGCAAGGCAGAAGTAAACTTTGTTGACGGCGCTATGGAGATTTAAACAGAGTAGCTTTTACAACTCAATAATCGCGTTAGCCTGAATTTGGCAAACCAAAAACAAAACGCCTGCGGAAAACTCCGCAGGCGTTTGTGCGTTGTATGGTATGGAATTTATGGTAGTTTTGTCTAAAGTGGTCGAAATCGACCAGTTTAAAATGTGACTATTTATTTTTGACAATTTCTTTTATACTTTCAGCAGGTGTAGGCAGGTTTTCAGGCATGGTGCCGCCGAGTTCTTTAATGGTTTGGCGCACGGTACGGGCAACTGTGTAATGCGCTTTGTTGGCTTCTTCTTTTGTGGTTATGCCTTCACGGCGTAGTTTTGCGTCGGTCTGCGTAATGCGGAAGAGATTAGCGCCAAGTTCTTCGCTGCTCATGTTGTCTAAAATTTCCTGATTGCCTTTTAAACCTTTGCGGCGTTTAATATCACCGGCAGTTTCACCACCGTATAAACCCATGTAACCGCTGTTTTGAAACAGTGCAAAGTCGAGGCTTGTTTTAACGCCTGCTGCAAAAGCTGCGTCGGCAAGGGCTATGTTTTGCTGCTTTATATCTTTGCGGGCAGAAAGACGTGCGTCAATTTCTTTATTAAGCGCTTCGGCTGCTTCGATATCGTGGATGCGGTCAGCACCGAGCTGTGCCAGCCATTGTTTAAACGGTTCTGCTTTGGGTGAGGGTATCGATTGGATAATACGCAGTATGCCTTCTGTATCGGCAACGTCAGTAAGGCGCATTTTGCCGTCACTGGCTTTTAGTTTCAAACGTACGATTTTTTCGTACGTTTCATTTGCACCTTCAGATTTTAGTTTACGCTTTAAATCGCTCCAATAGCGTTTTGCGTTGCTTGCTTCGCTTAACGCACCTACTACATCCACAACAGAAAAATACCATTGTTGTTCTTCATCGTTCCATACGGAGCGTATTTGACTGGTTTGAAATTCTTTAATGCTTTTCATACATATCTCCTTATCATAAATAAGCAGTTTGCAAAGGTTGTTTACAAACTGCTTATGGAGTGGTTGTGTTTAGTTGCTGAAAATATACTTCCTCAATACGACCTGTCGCCCATTACGGGGTGCTTGCCGGGTGAAAGGTGCAGGCGTTTGGCAAGTTCCACTGCTTCTTCAAGCGGCAGGTCGCCGGCGCGCTCACCGTTTTTTTCAAATACGCAGTGCGGGTCTTCGCTGCCAACTTCGCCGCCGGGCAGGTAAATGTATTCTCTGTTGTCGTTGTCGGCAAGTATTATGCCTGCAAGTAACTGTTCCGCTAAAATTTTGCTCATTGCTGCTCCTTAAAACATGCGGCGTTTCCACAGCCAGTAGCCGGTAACCCCGGCAACCAAAAGCGAGGTGCCGCCTATTACAAGAAATCCGTACGGGCTGTCGGAAAGCGGTACGGGCACGTTCATGCCCCATAAGCCGCCGATAGTTGTGGGGATAGCTAAAATAATGGTTACAGAAGCCAGGAACTTCATAACTAAGTTCAGGTTATTACTGATGATAGAGGCAAATACTTCCATCATGCTGTTAAGAATATGGCTGTACATTTCAACCATTTCAATAGCCTGCTTATATTCAATGATGACGTCTTCCAAAAGGTCTTCGTCTTCTTCGTAGAGCTTGATCAAATGTCCTGACTGATTTGTAGAACGCAGACGCAGCAGTTTTTCAGTAACGATATAATTGCTGCGCAGGGAAGTAGTAAAGTAGGTCAGTGACTTCTGAAGATCCAGCAGGTTGAATAACTCGGAGTTTTCCATGGATTTACGCAGATGCTGCTCCAGTTCATCAGTACGTTTGATGATGATACGAATATACTTTAGATATAAAGTAGCTGATTTATAAAGGATCTGGAACAGGAACCGCGTTTTTTTGAAGGTGCTGAAGAAACGATGATTATAGGAAGAAAAGTCAGCAACAACAGCGTTAGGCTCCAGACAGACGGTGACAATAAAGTCTTCAGCGATGATAATGCCGAGCGGCAGTGTGTCGTAGTCTTTGTTACTGCGTAAAAAAGGAATATCGACCAGGATCAGGATCTGGTCGTCTTCAGTTTCTATACGCGATTTTTCTTCTTCGTCAAGCGCGGCCGTCAGAAAATCCAGCTGGATCTTAGTAGCGGCGGCTATTTCATGCAGTTCTTCAGGGGAGGGACTGACAATGTCGATCCAGCAGCCCTTTTCTAATTGTTCAAGCTCAAGCTCATCGATGCCGTTTGGTGTACTTTTGAGGATCTTATACATTGCAGGTGCCCCCTTTCCTTGGAATTTGCGATGTTGTTATTTGTTTAGATGCTGCTCCAGGGCCTGAGCCAGCTGGTCGCCGCAGGAGGTGCTGCGGTTGCCGCAGTGAATGCCGCGCAGTTTTGCGGCAACTTCCTCGACGGGAAGTCCTTCTACCAGGATGCCGATAGCTTTAAGATTGCCGGGGCAGCCGTTGACGAAAGTAACATTATGGACCTTGCCGTCAACGATGTCATAATTTATTTGTTGAGAGCAGGTGCCGCTGGTTTTGTAAGAATACATAAATTTAAGCCTCACTTATCAGGGAATTTCAGATAAATAAATCTTCTGTAATCTTTTTTACATTCGACATAAAAATCTAAAATCCTTGTTGCCGGCAGCAAAGTATAAAAAATTTTACAAGGCAGCCAGCGAATGTAAATGAGCTAAAGAAAGTAAAAAAGTGTTTTAAAAAGCTGTTTTACTTCACTTTGCAGAAGAAAATTGATATAATTATATCCATACTTGATGGGTAGGAGGGTAGTATGGCAGCAGGCGCCTTCTGAGGCGCGGAGTGGTTTTAATAAGCAGCAATGTAGCAGCGTAGAAAGGTAGTGTGGCATTTGTCTATTCAGTTGATTATCGTGTGCGTGTATATCGCGCTTTTGTTTGGTATCAGTTTTTATGTTAAAAGGCGGGCTGATAAAGGCTCGACGGAGTATTTGTTTGCCGGGCGTAAATTAAGTGCCGGCCTGATCGCGGTCAATATTACTGGGCTTGCGGTCGGTGCGGCTTCTACAGTGGGCGTTGCTGAAAATGCCTTTAAAGTAGGTATGGCGGCAGGCTGGTATAATGCAGCCTGGGCAGCGGGGGCTGTCGTGATGGGGCTTGTTGCCGCTGGGAAACTGCGGGCGATGAAGATTTCTACGATCCCGGAATTTTTTGAG
>OJMJ01001121.1_pt1 | contig 11900 bp, 8 predicted proteins | sample 1597181 | NCBI WGS metagenome assembly OJMJ01 (sample SAMEA2452126, study PRJEB22498) | human gut metagenome | biome: human feces; feature: human gut; material: feces | place: Australia | collected 2012
TCGAGCCATCCCCATATTTCGCATAGAAGTCATGGATTAATTGATGGCAGTCATTAGTTGCAACGGTCATACGCTTGCCTATTTTGCTGACTGCGATGACGTTATACTTTCTTGCAGTTGCCTCAGGTATCTTCTTGACTATATCAGGCATAAGCTCAGTATTATCAAGGTCGATATAGGACACATTCAGTCGCTCGGCAAGAACCTGACAGAACTGAACATCGGTAACGAGCTTCATGTCAATAATGACATCACCAAAAAGTCTTCCCTTTTGCTCCTTCTGTTTGGCAAGGACTTCCTGAAGCTGTTCTTCAGTTATAAGACCTTTCTGTACCAGATACTGACCGATAGGGCCGTTTCTCATATATATTACTCCAATCCTCCGCATTGATTTAGGGATCCGACGCTGCGGAAGCGTCTGCTGCGGTGCAAAAACCGCAAAAAAATCATATTATCTATTGTAATCTTCATGAAAGTATGATAAAATTAATGTATTAACTAATGAATCCAAAGGAGGATCACTGTGGATAATTTAACCTTATCATACATAATCATTTATGTATTTGTGTTCATCTTCGGAGCGTGCATAGGCAGTTTTCTTAACGTCTGCATATACCGATTGCCGAAAAATGAAAGTCTTATCAAGCGAAATTCTCACTGTATGACCTGCGGTGAGCCGATCAAACGGCGTGACCTGATACCGATAGTAAGCTGGTGCATACTTCGTGGAAAGTGCCGAAGCTGCGGTGCAAAGATATCGGCAAGATACACTATAGTTGAAACGCTGAACGCACTGCTCTACTTATGGGTATTCTACCATTTTAATGGAATTTTCAATCCGCTTCGTGCAGCACTTGTCTGTCTGTTATTCTCTGCTCTTATCGTTGTATTCTTCATGGACTGGGACACTCAGCTTATCAACACATATGTTGTGATATTCATAGGTTTGCTTGGTGTTGCGGAATACATCTTCTGCAAAGATCAGACGGGACTTACGCTTAAGTCACACTTGATCGGATTTTTCATTGTGAGCGTGCCTTTGCTTATTATTTGTCTTATCACACATGAGAAAGCAATGGGCATGGGAGATGTATATCTCATGGCAGCCGCAGGGCTGTTTCTCGGAATGCAGGGTGCTTTGGTAGCGCTTCTTATCGGACTGATAACAGGCTCGATCGGCGGACTTATCCAGAAGCACCGCAGTGGTGATTCAGTATTTGCATTTGGTCCATATCTCTCCATAGGAATTGCTATTGCAGCCTTGTACTCAGAGCAGATCGGTTCATGGTACATGGACTTTACTGGTCTTAACGAGATGATGAACGAAGCAATGCTGATAATAAGATAATTGCACAAATTCCGCAGTTTAATACTGCGGAATTTTTTTTGCTCAAAAAATCCTCTTAATAGAAGTTTTCTGTTAAGGGGATTTTTTCAGCAAGGCTGTACAACAATATACAGCCGCTGAAAACTAAAATTTATGATGGATCACTAGTATAAAGCTTATCATCTTTAAACCAGTATTCATATTCTCCACCATTATTGGTTAAATTTACAGTAGCACTGGTCCAACCTATCTGAAGATTAATAGTATCACTGTAGAAAAGTATTTCCAAATCCGTACCAACCTTTAACTGATCATTCATATAACTGCCCCAATATGTTGAAGTACGAATAACCTGACCTGTCACCTCGAAATCAACAGGATTACCACTGCATACAATATGATTACCATTTGAAGGCTTGGTGAGAATATGAACCTTTATTCTCGATGAACCACTAGGCAATGTTGGTTTATCCTTGAATTGTGCTACAAAAACAGTGTCAGATGTTATAGGGGTAGAACTGATATCATCACTCTTACCCTCTACAACCCACTTATCAAATATTTTTGTTGTATCTGACGGAACAGGGATAGCACCTGGATAAGTTGCATACTGTCCATCAGAAACATAAATAGTTGAGGCATTTATTAAAGAACCGTTTAATTTAAACTCAACCTTATGCTTGTTCTGTACAACCGGAACGAAAATAACTGAGTTATCTGTAATAGAAACATCAGTAAGACCCTTGGAGTTATCTGATTTGTATACCCACTTAACAAAATCCTGTTTTATAGTATCCATGTCAGTTGGAATTCCCGGGTCATTTGCAAAGTCGCCATCATAGACACTTGTTGTTGTAAATGTAGAACCGTCGATATTCTCAAACGTTACAGTAAACTGGGTTTTCGGTGCAACAGGCGGATAAACACAGGAGAATACCATATCCTTATTTATTGTTACGCCTGTTGTAAAATCAGCAACATTATTTTTGCTGTCTACCCAATAAGGCGTGCCATAACCTGTTCTTGGTGTCATAGAAGGTGGAGCTTTATAAACTGTACCCGCCTTGACAGACTTAGTATCTATCTGTTTACCACGAAGCGTTGGTTCAGGGTCGCTTGCAGAGTAGATAAACTTTACACTGTATGTTTTTGAACTTGAAACTGTTGTCTTATCGTAGAAAATATAAGTATATGTGTTTGAAGCGTCAAGGCTGTAATACTTTTCCTGCTGAGCTGTGCAACCTGCAGGAGCAGTAGTTGCCTGAGGATATGTGACATAATCAGGAGCTACAGAGAAATCTTTATAGTCATTAACATTGTATGAATCGCCTTCATCTATGTTAATATTTGTGAGATTTACTGCTGCGTCCTTTTTATACTTTGTTTTCGTAAAAGTATAGCTTCCGTTCTCATATGTTGGCTGATAGGCTGTAAGAGAAACGTCGAGAGTATACATTTCCTCAATTTTGCTGATACTTGCACCGATATCAAACTTATAATTGTCGTAAAAATCAACGCCTCTTGCAACAGCAGAATTATTAAAGTTTAAGCCCTCTGTATTTACCTTACCTACATTGAGGATACAGCCTTTTGCACCCATTCTCTTTGCGGCTGTATCCGTGTCATTGCCTGAATAGTTTTTCAGACTATAGCCACGAAGATTATTATTATCAATAACGATACAATTTGAATAGGTCACACCGCTTGCACCGATAGTACCAGAGGTTGAAACATCAGGCACACCTACATAATCTTTAAGAACAAGGACATTGGTCGAATATCTAAGCTCATCGTCAAGATAGTCTATAAGACCTGAACCTATGACATTGCTTTCCATTGTTGCATCAGCGTCATGATAAACGTTATTTGCAGGTTTGATCATATTAAGGATAGCTCCGAGGATCACGCCGAAAATCGTTACCACAACGATAAGCTCAACAAGGGTAAAACCCTTGCGGTTTTTATTCATTTTCAAGATCCTCCCTCCTTATGGTGTTGGTTGTGCAGCGTCATATTCAGCCTGATTTTTGTAATCAGAACCGCCCATATAATGGATAACTACATAACCTGTAACCTTACCTGACGCATCTTTTTCAAGATAATGGTCAAAGGTCGCATCTGTGATCTTAAATGCAGCTGCATCGGCTGTTGGAGTGCTGCTGTAGAGATCAGATGACTGTGAGAAGCCGAAATAATCGCTTCCTGTTACGCCTGAAAGCACAACGCCAAACTGCTGACTTCCGCCGTCACCGATAGGGATAAGAAGTGAATTTCCTGATGAGTTATTATTTACATCAAAGAACTTTCCTCCTGTAAGCTCAGGAGTGAGAGCATAGAAATTCATATCTGCCCCTGAATTGTTGTAAAATTTTACCCAGTAAACGCTCTTTTCAGGATTAGGTGTAATGTTTACGTCCTTACCTTGAAGAAATTTAAGCTGATAGCCTGCGTCCTCATCAATATTATTAAGCTTTGCTTTAAAACCATAGGCTGTAGTATTGAACTTTATGCCGCTTCCAAAGTCTGCCTCAAGGGCAAACTCATTTGTAGTTTTACCGCTTGAAGAGAACTTGTTTACCTTCAACTCGTTCATATTGACGGTCTTGTTATCATTATACTGCTCGGCATTTACTGCCTGAGTATACATTTCATTGTTGCGGTAGTAGTTTTCAAGATTCTGTTTTTTTGCCGCTACAGCAACTGTAACAAGCATAGCTGACATACCTGACAAAAGTGCCATTGCTATGATGACCTCTACAAGAGTCATACCCTTTTTATTTTTGCTGTTCTTTTTCATGAGTATACTCCTTTCAATTAGTAATGATCATATCTGTCAAGAGTATATCCGAATGCTGAATCGTCCTTGCCGCCCTTTGCATTCTGCATTACAGAAGTAGTTGAAGGCTTGGTGTATACATAGAACGCTGTATTGGCGTTACCAAAGCTGTTTGCGATAACTACACCGACTGCACAGCACTGAACGGTCATTTTTCCGCCTGCTGAGTCTGTAACATTAAGTCCACTAAGACCACTTGTTGCTATATTAACCATTGCTTCCGGTGAGTAGAATGAACCCTGGAAGAAACTGTTGTTTGTGGCGCTAAGTGTTGTGTTCTCAGCAAATAAGAAAATGATACTGCTGTTTGATGGTCTGTAAGAGCCTGCAACGTCCACTGATGTTGGATTAAGGACGAAGCTGCTCTGTGGAGCACCAGGATTACCCTTAGTATTATTAAGTGTACCAGCGTCATACATACGAACATAAGTGTCATAATCAAATATTTTCAAGCCACTAAAGTTATAGTTACATGCGCTTGAACCCGAATGCTTGGACTTGCCTGTTACTGAGTCGATACCATTAAGTGTAATAGCACTGCCTGAGTCTGAAACAAAATAGCAGTTGTATTTTCTGTCACCTGTAGTTGTATCAATTATAGTTGAACGATTTCTGACAACTATAGTTGGAGACCAGCTTGAATCAAGACTAAGACCATTTTGAAGTCTTATAACAATATCGCCTGAAGAATCAGAAACATCAACGAGGATCCTTGAACCATTGCCATAATCATTGAACGAAAGATCAGATGCCCATGTACAGCTTGATGTTATTCTCAATTTGTAGCGGCTTGTAACTGGAGTCTTAGCTCCTGTTCCTGTAAGGTCTATTAGCTCAGTAAGCGTGTAGTCAACATTAGTCCAATCGCTTGCAAAGGAATTGAAAGTTTTAGTGTTTGAGCCATCATAGAAAGCCTGATATTCATCAGAGATCGTTGTCACATTAGTATCATTGCTCATGAAGAAATCTTCCGGATAATATACATATGCATCAGCAGATACTGGTATCTGTGGCTTTGCGTCACGACCTGCTTTGCTAAGAACAGCTCCTTCATGAATATTTGAAGCCGGGCAGACAATCTTATCTTTACCTGTGATAGTGCCGGTAACATAAACAGAGCCTGTTACCTTAAGTGACTTTGTGACATTAAGATCACCCTCGACATAGAGAGAACCATTGATCGTCTGACCATTTGCGCCAAATGTTGCATCGCCATTATAAGCACCTGCGCCCTTATAAACGTAGAAGTTACCATACTGTGTATAGTCATTTCCGCCAATGTTAGCTTCACAACAGAACAAATCGACATCAAAACCTGAAGAACCAACGTCCATATGGTTTGAAGTGGAAAGCTTCTGACCGATATTAACATAGTTATATCCGTCTGCTCTTGCCATTGTGGAGTTGATGTGGAATTCATTTGAAACATCAAGGTTTTCAGAAATTGTAACAGTTGAACCCTGCTTTTCATCTACAAGACTAGGCTTGAGCATGATAAGAGGCTGAGTTGAAACCTCCAAAGAACCATACATAAGATAAGAGCCATAGATACTGGTATTGTTTGTAAATCTATAAACCTTACCAGTGGTATTATTGATACCAGCCATATCACCGATAACGTTAAGGTTATCGTAACCTGCACCGCCGTTACCAACAAGCTCGATAGTATTTGTATACTCGGCAGGCTTTGTAACTGACTGCGTGGAAATATGAGCTGCTACCTTTTCAGTTTTTCCCAGATAAGTAGTTTCACAGGTAACAACGATATTTGCAACACTTGTACCTTCCTGTGCTACAGTTATCTTTGTGGTACCGATATTATCGCTTTTACCGTCACCGCCGTTGTAACTTACAGTAGTAGTAGTACCCTTACCGCTGTTAGCACTTGCCAGCTTTTTAAGGTTATCTATGGCCTTTTTCTGCTGAGCCTTTGCAGTAGGGTCATTGGTAGGAGCAGTATCAGTTTGTATCTGATTAATAAAGCTTTCAAGAGTAGATGAAGCTGTCAGATAAGCCTGTTTGCTCTTATAGTTATCATTTGTTTTTGTCCTGTTTACCGAAACAAAAGAAACAGTTGCAGTCAAAAGTATTGACAGCATGAGCATGACAGCAACCGCTGTGAAAAGCACGACTCCGGGTTTGTTTCTTTGTTTCCTCTTCGGAGTATTCTTCATATTAACCACCTTTCTTAGTTTTATTATCACTTATGCTATACTTTTTCATTTTACACAAGTTGATTACTTATATAAAATTTTTAATCATTATATAGCACTAATTGGCAGGACAAGAAATATTCCTTATCCTACCAAATAGTTTTCTCTTAGCTGGCAGAAGGATCAGCAAGCTTTTTCAGAACGTACATATTCAGTGTCATAGAGCCTGAGATCTCGCTCTCATTGACATTCTCAATGTTAACATTCTCGATCACCATGCTCTTTTCGTTGTTTGTCGTCAGGTTGTCAGCAAAATTCTTGAAACCTGAAAGTGAGCTTTTGAACTGAATGTTAAGGCTATAGTAACCTATTGTCTGTCCAGCTGCTGCATTAGGATCTTCTGCAGCTGCATTTGCATCTGCATTAGCGTCTGCAGCTGATGAATCAGTTGTGCTTGCATTATTGTATTCATCTACCTTAGTGTCAAAATCAGTAGCTGTTGCTGTTGACTCATAAGCAAAAGGCGAAAGAACTGTGCTGCCGTATGATGAAATAGTCATATTGGAGTTTTTGATCTTTACATCATCAACATTAAAAAGCTCACGAACCTTATCAGTAGCCTTGTATGCTACCTGATAATCATAGAAGTTAGCTGCGACCTGTGAGGTGCTTGTATAAAGTGTCTGAATCTCAGCGGCAAGGTTCTTATCCTTGTCTACCTGATCTTCAAGCTCGCTGAGCTGTACCTTTGCTGATTCCAGATCACTGCTTGCCTGACTGCACTCATCAATGGCAGGCTTAATAAAAAGCATAAAACCTGCAACAATTATAAGCAGTACGAATACTACTATCAAAATCATTTTATCACGATAATTCAACTTCATAATTATTCACCCTCGCCCTCTTCTTTAAGATAAAGTGTCAGCGAATCAAGCGTTACGCCTGAGCTGCCTTCTTCACCGATCGAATATCCGTTGTATCCTACATCTTCCTGGAAGAGTCCTGTACCTACAAGGGCATCGATTGCTGTTTTTACATCTGACTGATCATCAAGCTCAACCTTAGTAAGTGTTACTGTACCAGCTTCAAGGTTATATGTAAAGCCTTCATACTTGAAAGAGCCAAGAGCTTCCTTGATATCGTCAAACATCTCACTTGACACGACCGGAAGTGTTTCAAGAGCTGCATTTGCTGATGTAACATAGTTTGAATAATCCTGCATGATCTTCATCTTATTGTGAAGTATCTGGTTCTGGGCGATCTTCTCATTGCAAACAGCTATCTTATCATTAGTCTTGTCTATATCTTTCTCGATAGAACTCTTCCTGAGATTAATAACAAGTGTTGCACCTGCGATAAGCACTGCAGCTGCCACAGCGAAGATACCGCCTGTCATGAGCAGCGAACCCATTCCGCTGTTGCCGCCCTTACCTGTGGACTGATCGACTTCGAGGAGGTTGATCTTCTCTGTTGCCTTGTTTCTCTTATAAAGAGCACCGATAGCGTTAGCGAATACTGTAAACTCGAAGTTCTCGAAACCTGTGATCTGAGCAGGCACACCGAGAACGGAAGCCTTTATATCAAGACCGTCAAGAGCGTCAACGAGTTTGATGTAGTCCTCGATAAAGCCATAGAGAATAACATTTTCAAGTCCTGAACCGCCTCTTGCCTTATTGAACTGCTCCATTCTGAAGATGTTCTCGTTAAGAGCTTCAGTGATATAATCGTCAGAATCATAATCATCTTCTGAGATAGGAACGTATCTGGCGAATGCCATCTGTCCATTCTCGAAAAGTGTAAGACCAAGGAAGTTCTTATCGATCTGGCAAACCAACAGTGGCATTTTCTCCATATTGGACTTGTCAGCAAGAACGATTCTTGCGATAGAGTTACATCCGATGTTAACAGATCTGAGGTTCATGCCCATAATGTTATAAAGCTTTCTGTAGCTTTCAACTATCGTACTAGGGCAAGCTGTTGCAAGTACCTTCACTGCACCAGGATTATCCTCGCCTGCTTCACCTACTACTGTATATGAGATAGAATACTCATCTGTGATACCCATTTCCTGGCTCATATGGTTCTGTACCATAAGCAGGAACTCATTACCCTTTGCCTTTGGAACTACAAGCTCCTTGAATACGATGTTGCTCGATGAAAAAGTAACGATAGCGTCCTTATCCATCATATCCTCAGCCTTGAGCTGAGTGAGCAGTAACTCAGACAGACCTGAAAGGTTGATGACCTCACCATTAAGGATCATATCCTCAGGAACGTCTACCTGCAAAGATCTTTCGATCCTTATCTTGTTAGAGGAGTTATCACCTTTAACAATGTTGATTTGTCTATCAGAAATATCAAATGATAGCATTTATTCCTTCACCTCTTAAATTATTTTTCAAAACAAATATCTTCCCTCTCCATTTTAAAGGAGAGGAGATATTTAAAATTAACGAACATAAAATGCAGACCCTTAGTTTTCCAGACCTGACAATGAACCGTAGAGCAGTGGGAAGATACCCGCAAGGCAAAGACCGATCGCAACACCCATGAACACGATGAGCAATGGTTCCATAAGTCCTACAAGTCTTGTAACGGCTGCGTCTGCTTCTTCCTCATAGTAGTCAGCAGTTTTCTCAAGGATCTCATCGAGAGCACCTGATTCCTCACCGACATAGATGATGGAAGTAAACATTCCTTCAAATATCTCTGTTTTTGCAAGTGACGCTGAAAGAGGTGCGCCCTGCTTAACTTCATCAACTACCTGAATGAACATCTTATCAACATAAGCATTTCCAAGTATTCTTGACGAACGTTCAAGACACTCTACCATTGGGATACCGCTTGAATAAAGTGATGAAAGAGTTCTTGCGAAACGACCCTCGTAGATCTTTACCATAAGCTTTCCGGCGGCAGGCATCTTTATTTTTATGTAGTCAAATTTAAGTCTGACTGACGGTACTTTCAAGGCGTATATCCAACCGAATATCAAAACAACGACCACGATAAGAATGATATACCATTTTGCCTTGAAAAAGTCACTGAATGAGAAGAGAGCCTTAGAAAGTGCAGGCATCTGATCCTCTGACATAAGACCTGCAAATATAGGCATGATGAACGTAAACATACCGATTACCATGACGATACAAAGAACGCCAAGTATGATAGGATAAGTCATCGCACTCTTTACCTTATTGTTCAACTTGTTTGAGTTTGCATAGTAATCGCTCAGACGCTGCATTGTCATATCGAGCGTACCTGAGGTCTCACCTGCGTCTACCATTGAGATGAAAAAGTCAGGAAAGCTTCCTCTTCTTGTATCAAGGGCCTCGGTAAAGCTCTGACCTTTCTGAACATCGTCATAAACGCTTCTCCAAACATCCTTTGCACCCTTATTCTCCTCTTCCTTATAGAGAATGTCGAGCGCTTTAACAATGGTAAGACCCGATGTCATCATTGCCGCAAGCTGACGGCAGCAGAAAGCAAGTTCCTTAGTATTGAACTTGTGCACAGATTGTTTGCCTGCACCGCCCAATGCTTCTGTATAACTTATACAGAAAAGACCTTGTTCGTGGATCTTGTCCAGTACTTCCTGTGCATCCTCAGCCTCATAGATACCCTTTATGGTTTTTCCCGAGGTATCCTTAGCAACATAGGAAAATTTCTTCATAATATGTAGATACACCTCCACTTATTTATACATTTTGTGCATTCATAACAAAAAACTTTAAAAATACACAAAACGCATTTTTATAATTATAACATTATTTTCATCTTTTCGCAAGTGATTGAGTGCTTTTTAAGCGTTAATTTATTTACAAAATAATCTTCACAAATTTATCGAATTTGTACAAATAGAATAATTAAACTAACATTTTAAATAATATTTAACATTCAAAGCGAGTTCATACAGATTTCTGATAGTAAATACTCTTATTTATGTTCAAATAATACAATTTATACTTTATTATCTGTCTTGCCCGCACTAAAAGATTTCATACTTTTGAGAATGACAGGATGCTTATGAACATACACTTTATAAGCTATCAGATAGAAACAATAGGACGCTGCAAGAAGAAGTCCTATACCGAGGATCACGCTTACAAGGTAGTTCATGCCCACGCCTTCATTCAGCCATATACACGGATAATAAAGCACCTTATAGAAGATATCTCCCTTGCCCTCCTGACTGAATGAATCCCTGAATATTGCAGGAATAAAATACACTAGAAGCATAAGAAGATACACTATTGTAATATTGACCCAGCTCCAATTTTCATATGCGGCATGGCGTTTGCCGTCGTCATAAAAAAGTCTTAGGAAAAATATAAGCATGACCGCAAAGCCTATAAATGAGTCTATATTACTATTTGTCATAAAGCTTTTGAAAGCAGATGAGCTTGACGGAAAGACCGTAACCAGAGCCGGTATCAGCACAATGCCTGCAAAGGCTGAAAACAGTGTAAGAACGATCATTATCCCAATTCTCGACAGAATGTACTTTAAAAATTTTATTGCCTCCATAATTACCTCCGTTTTATTCTTTTACTTTATAAAGTCTTTATGCTTTACATCACATCTTACACGATAAAGTTTTCAGACTTTACATCTTTCAATTATCTGACATAGTTTTATCAAAGAGTTTATCCACAAGCTCTCTTAAATATATGTTTTCCGTACGCTCAAGTTTAGGGTCTGCGTTTCTGATAAGCTGTGCGGCTTCCTGTGCTTTTCTTAGTATATCCATATCCTGTGACATATCCGCTATCTTCAATGCAGGAAGGCCATGCTGTCTGCTTCCGAAAAAGTCACCGGGACCTCTGAGTTTAAGATCTTCCTCAGATATCTTAAAGCCGTCGTTAGTCTTGCCCAAAATTTTAAGTCTTTTCACGCTTTCCTCATTCACGTTGTCTGTAATGAGGATACAACTTGATTTATATTTACCTCTTCCCACACGACCACGAAGCTGGTGAAGCTGGGAAAGACCAAATCTGTCAGCATTTTCTATTACCATTATTGCCGCATTAGGCACGTCAACTCCTACCTCCACAACTGTTGTGGAAACGAGCAGGTCTATTTTATGCTCCTTGAAGTCGTTCATGACCTGTTCTTTCTGAGCACCGCTCATTCTGCCGTGAAGAAGTCCCACAGTGTAATCTTTAAACGTGCCCTGAGAAAGCTTTTTAGCATAGGTCTTAACATCCTGCAAGTCCATATCACTTTCCTCTATCATTGGACAGACTATATAACCCTGTCTGCCCTCGTCAAGATATTTTTTCACATAGTTAAAAGCACGCTCGCGAAGCTTTCCTGTAACGGCATATGTTTCAACGGGCTGTCTGCCCTTAGGAAGCTCTTTCAGTACAGAAATATCAAGGTCGCCGTATATCATAAGGGCAAGAGTTCTAGGGATAGGCGTGGCTGACATAACAAGCTTATGGGGATTTTCACCTTTTGAAGCAAGTGCCGCACGCTGTTCAACGCCAAAGCGGTGCTGCTCGTCTGTTATGACAAGGGCAAGCTTTTTGAACTTCGTTGTCTGCTGAACAAGAGCGTGTGTTCCCACTGCAACAGCGTATTCACC
>OJMJ01001131.1_pt1 | contig 11797 bp, 8 predicted proteins | sample 1597181 | NCBI WGS metagenome assembly OJMJ01 (sample SAMEA2452126, study PRJEB22498) | human gut metagenome | biome: human feces; feature: human gut; material: feces | place: Australia | collected 2012
TGCAGGAAGGCTGTTCGAGCGATATGCTCTACAAGGTGGATGAAATCATCTCCTATATCAGCCAGTACTTCACGCTGAAGACGGGCGACCTGCTCTATACGGGCTGTCCTACTGGTTGCGGTCCGGTGAAGATTGACGACCATCTGGAGGGCTATCTGGAAGACAGAAAGGTGCTCGATTTTATGTGTAAATAATCAAAAGATAGAATTCTAGGTAGGAATATATGAATATGAGTAAGACTTTTCGGATATGGTGGATAGGGTTGTGCCTTCTCTTCATGGCATTGCCCGTTTCTGCACAGAAGTTCTTTAACCTCACTTCGGATGAAGTGAAGGTAGACTCTGTCTTGCCGCAATTCATCTATTCCTATCCCTTGCAGGGTGATTATCAGGATTCCATTTATACCGTAGAGCTGAAATATCCGGAATATATCGATATGTCGGCTGATGATATTGCGCATTATAATCATCTTTCCGGTGCCATTCTGCCTGGTCAGGTGGTGGTAAACCAGAAGGTGATGGAATGCCGCAAGAAGGGAGTCCTGATGATTTCTCTTTCTCCGCTCCTCTTTAGGCAGAACAGATATCAGGCGCTGGTGAGCTTTATGCTCGATGTCAAGGCGCAGCCCTTGAAGCGGGCACAGCAGGAAGCCGGCAAGGAAAACCTGATGAAAAGCCGTGCTGCGGGCAAATCGGCTTCGCTCTATGCTGATCATTCTGTCCTGGCATCGGGAGCATGGGCTAAGATTAGAGTGAGCCAATCGGGCATTCATCAATTGACGGATGCCGTGGTGCGCCAAGCCGGATTCTCTAATATAAATAAGGTGAAGATTTATGGCTATGGCGGAAATCTGCAGAATGAGGCGCTTATAGCCGGTGAACTGAAGAAGCTTGATGATTTGCAGGAAGTGCCGCAATGTATTGTTGATGGCAAGCACTATTTCTATGCCAAGGGACCTGTAAGCTGGGAGGACAAGACTTCTCTCCAGCGCATCCGGAATCCTTATTCTGATTACGGATATTATTTCATTACCCAGACTGGGGAAGAGCCTGCACAGATGGATTCTGCCACCTTTATATCTACCTATTTTCCCCAGGCAGAAGACTATCATTCGCTCTATGAGAAGGATGGATACAGCTGGTTCCCTGGAGGAAGGAATCTCTTCGACCCTACCGAAGTACCATTGGGAGGCAAACAGCAGGTAGCCATTGTCAATCAGACCGGAAGCAGTAACGGAAAGTTGACCGTTGGGGTTACGATGGGTGTCAATGGTTCGGTAGAAGTTCAGAAGAATGGCGTTTATCTGGGAACCATCACCCTGCAGAAGTCGGTGGCCTCTGATGCTTCCTACCAGATGGCAGTAGAGAGCTTTGCCACCTATCCACTAAAGGATTTATCAGAAAAGGATACCATCACCCTGCTGCCGAAGACGGGAGGTCCGATGCATCTCGACTATGTGGCGATGACTTGGGAGAAGCCTGTCCCTTTCCCTGGATTTACAGGCATGGTGCCTGCAGCACAGTATGTTTATGGCATCACCAATCAGGACCATCATGCTGACGGGGCGGCTGATATGGTCATCATAATCCCTACCTCCCAGAAATTACTGAAACAAGCTAAAAGACTGAAAGAATTTCATGAAACCCATGACGGGCTGAGAGTTACGATAGTGCCGGCTGATGAACTCTATAACGAGTTTGCCAGCGGAACCCCTGATGCCAATGCTTATCGCCGCTATCTGAGAATGCTCTACGACAAGGCTCAGACCGAGGCGGATATGCCTAAGTATCTGCTGATGTTTGGCGATTGCGTCTGGGACAACCGAATGCTGACGGCAAGCTGTAAGACGCTGAATCCTGACGACTATCTGCTTTGCTATGAGAGCGAGGAGTCTTTCTGCAAGGTGCATTGCTTCGTGAGCGACAGCTGGCTGGGCATCCTGGGCGAAGGAAAGGGAACGGATCCGAGAACCGAACTGCAGGATGTGGGTGTGGGAAGATTCCCGGTAACCACCGTCGACGAGGCTAGGATTATGGTAGACAAGACCATCAACTATGCCAATAACGAGAATGCCGGAAGCTGGCAGAACACCCTGATGTTCATGGGCGATGACGGCAACAACAATCTCCACATGAAGGATGCCAACGAGGTGGCTGATTTCATCTCTTCCCTCTATCCGGGCTATCTCGTCAGGAAGGTGATGTGGAATGCTTATAACCGTGTCACCTCTTCTACCGGAAATACCTATCCCGAAGCTACCAAGATTATCAAGCAGCAGCAGACCGCTGGAGCATTAATCATGGATTACGCCGGACATGCCAGCGAAACGCAGCTCTCTCATGAGGGCGTGCTGAAGATAGCTGATTTCAGGGAGTTCCGCAATGCCAATCTGCCTCTGTGGGTTACTGCCTGCTGCGATATTATGCCGTTTGACGGAGTGACTTCCAATATCGGCGAAGAGGCGGTGCTCAATGCTGGCGGCGGTGCTGTGGCTTTCTATGGTACAACCCGTACGGTTTATACCCGGGAAAACAAGTATATCAACCGTGCTTTCATGCGCAGGGTACTGAGTAGGGTAGACGGCAAGCCGATAACGTTGGGCGAGGCACATCGTCTGGCTCAGAATGACATCATGATGGGCGCTGTGGTCCAGGGAGAAAAGGATAATTCCGAGAATCATCTCCAGTTTTCGCTGCTGGGAGATCCTGCCCTCTCGCTCAATCTGCCTCAGATGAAGGTGGTGGTAGACTCCATCAATGGGGTGGATTGCCGACAGACAGATGCGGTGGCGAAACTGAAGGCAGGTTCTATTGCCCGAATTGCCGGACATATTGAAGGGGCAGAGGATTATCAGGGTGTGGTGACTGCTACGGTTCGCGATTCCAGAAATCAGATTACCTGTAAGTTGAACGATACTTCTGATGATGGAGCTTCTGAGGCTTTCAGGTTCTATGACCGTCAGAAAACCCTCTTCAATGGTTCTGATAGTGTAAGAAATGGTCAGTTTGTCCTCTCCTTTGCTGTTCCTAAGGATATTAATTATTCGGATAGTGCGGGTCTGGTGAATCTCTTTGCCATCAACGGCAGCAAGAACCTGCCGGTGCAGGGGTCTTCCGACCGTTTCCTGGTGGGAGGCAGTGAGGAGATGCAGAACGATTCCATCGGTCCTTCCATCTATTGCTATCTCAATTCTCCTTCTTTCACGGATGGCGGAAGGGTGAATACCACTCCTTATTTCGTGGCACAGATTACGGATAAGGACGGAGTGAATGTGTCTGGTAGCGGTATCGGACATGACCTGCAGCTCGTGATAGATGGAGATATGTCGAAGACCTATGTGCTCAACGATCATTTCACGTATGATTTCGGAAGCTATACCAGTGGTTCCACTTATTACAGCATTCCGGAGTTGGAGCCGGGCAAGCATCAGCTGATGTTCCGTGCATGGGATATACAGAACAACAGTTCTACGGTCCGGCTGAACTTCAACGTGGTGAAGGGACTTACGCCTAATCTCTTCCAGGTGGGCGTGACGGAGAATCCTGCCCGTACTTCTACTACCTTCATCATCTCTCATGATAGGGCAGAGAGCAATATGGATGTGGTGATAGAACTCTATGATACTTCCGGGCGTCTGATATGGCGACATGCAGAAAATGGAGTTCCTGCTTCCGGGACCTATACCGTGAAATGGGACTTGACGGTTGATGGCGGGCGACCTTTGTCTACAGGTCTCTACCTCTATCGGGTAAGGATTGCTGCCGGGGGTAGCAGTTATGCATCGAAAACCCAAAAACTGATAGTAATCAAATAGATAATATAAAAAATAAACATAATATGAATCAGACTTTCAGAATAATCATAGTAGGAGTCCTCTCCTGTCTGTCCTTGGGAGTGAAGGCGGCAGATGATGATGATACAAAGGAAAAGTTGTTCAATCCTGTCAATTACGCTGTCATCTCGCAGACCATTGCGCCTGATGCCCGTGGTGGCGGTTTGGGTGATGTGGGTGCGGCTACCGACCCGGATGTCAACTCCCAGTATTGGAACCCGGCAAAGTATCCGTTCAATATTTCGCGTGCAGGTGTCTCCCTGAACTTCACCCCTTGGCTGCGTTCTTTGGTCAATGATATGAACCTTGCCTATCTGTCTGGTTATTACCGCATTGGCGATTACAGTGCAGTGTCTGCCTCTTTGCGATACTTTAATATGGGTGAGGTTTATACCGAAAATCCGGGTGTCAATTCCAAAGCCATGACCATCAATCCCTACGAGATGTCGCTCGATGTGGCTTATTCTCTGATGCTCAGCGAGAAGTTCTCTCTTGCTGCAGCTATCCGCTGGATTTATTCGGATATGCGTTTCGATTACAAGGAGGACAGTTCTCCGGCTTCTGCCTTTGCTGCCGATATTGCCGCCTATTATCAGAACTATGTGGTTATCGGTCAGCGTGAATGCCAGCTGGGTGTGGGTTTGAATATTTCCAATATCGGTAGCAAGATTACTTTCAGCGGTGAGGAGTATAGCGAGTTCCTGCCTGCCAATCTCCGTCTGGGAGCTTCCCTGATGATTCCTATCGATGAGTACAACCGTATTACCCTGGCTGCCGATGCCAACAAGTTCCTCGTTCCTACGGTTCCACAGCAGGAAGAGGGTGAGGATGCGGCTGAATATAAGGATCGTGTGCTTAGGGAATATAATGATGTTTCTGCCATCAGCGGTATTTTCAAGAGTTTCAGCGATGCGCCGGGCGGCTTCAAGGAAGAGATGGAGGAAATCAACTATGGCTTGGGTGCCGAATATGTATACAATGATAAGTTTGCGTTGCGTGCCGGTTATCATCACGAGAGTCAGAGCAAGGGCAACAGAAAGTATTTCACGGTGGGTGCAGGTTTCAAGATGAACGTCTTCTCCCTAGATGCTGCCTATGTGGTGGCTACCGCTAAGAGCAATCCGCTCGACCAGACGCTCCGCTTCACCCTCTCCTTTGATATGGACGGTCTCAAGGACCTCTTTAAGAGATAGTTTTTAGTGATTATTGATTAGTTATTATATATAGATATGAATATACGTGTAGGATTTGGATATGATGTCCACAAGCTGGTGGTAGACCGAGACTTGTGGCTGGGTGGCATCAAGATAGATTATGAACTGGGATTGCTGGGTCATAGTGATGCCGATGTGTTGATACATGCCATTTGCGATGCTTTGCTGGGGGCTGCCAATATGCGTGATATTGGTTATCACTTCCCGGATACGGCTGCCGAGACGCTCAATGTGGATTCCAAGATATTGCTCCGCAAGACGATGGACCTGATTGCTACCAAGGGCTATTCCCTGGGCAATATTGATGCTACCGTCTGTGCTGAGCGACCTAAGCTCAATCCGCATGTCCCTGCCATGAAGGCGTGCCTGGCTGAAGTGATGGGAGTAGACGAAGACCAGATTTCCATCAAGGCTACAACCACCGAAAAGCTTGGCTTTACGGGAAGAATGGAGGGTATCTCGGCTTATGCTACGGTGTTGATACAAAGGGCATAATTACACTTAATAGCTGTTAAGAACTATTGAATTATTGCAATTCGGTTGATGTAAATCAAAAAATATTCATAAAAGGAGTATTTTTTTGATAAAACATTTGGTGGATAGAAAAAATCATTGTATCTTTGCAGCGTCAAAAGGTTAATAGATTGTTTAGGTTAGTAGTAATAGATTTAGGTTTTTAGTTATTAGGTTTTAAGGTAGATTGTTTAACAGATAATTGAGAAGGTCGTGAGACTATTTTGATTAGAAATTTTTAAGTTAAACATATTGCATGCCACAGCTCGTTGAGAGTTGTGGCATGTTTTTTATGCATTCCTCTGTTATGGTTGTCTGACAGCTCTCTTAAAAGAGTACTATAAGTCGTCGGAAGAATAAGGATATATTTCCGTAAGATATAGGTATCTTGGCCGCACAACAGCTGTTGTGCGCTTGCATATCAGCTGTTGTGCACATGTCCACCACGTGTTGTGCAGCCGTAGCTTGGCCGTTGTGCGGTCATCTGTCTATACTGAAACAAAACTCCTCAACCCGTTTGAGAAAGTAGGTTGGGGGATAGTTTTCCGTGCTCATGTTCAAGGGGTCAAAAAGGTATAGAACAGCGTAATTTGCGCAATCTGCGTGAGTTTTTTCTTGTTTTTCTTTTGTTTGCACATTTTTTTCCTTACCTTTGCAATCGTAAAATAGATTAGCAATGCGAGTACTCATAGTAAATACAAGTGAGAAGGCGGGTGGAGCTGCTGTTGCAGCCAATCGCCTGATGGACGCCCTTAACAACAATGGTGTTAAGGTCAAGATGTTGGTGCGCGATAAGGTGAGCGAGGATATTACGGTTGTGGGACTGCCCCATTCGCTCAAGTCACAGTGGAGTTTCCTTTGGGAGCGCTGGTGCATTTTCTGGCATTTGCATTTTTCCAAAAAGAATCTCTTTGCCCTAGATATAGCCAATGCCGGAAACGATATCACTTCCCTGCCCGAATTCAAGGAGGCTGACGTAATTCATCTGCATTGGGTGAATCAGGGAATGCTGTCGCTGAAAGGTATCAGGAAAATCTTGAATAGCGGCAAGCCGGTAGTCTGGACCATGCACGACATCTGGCCTGCTTCTTCCATCTGCCACCTCACCCTGGGATGTCATCACTATAATAACGGATGCGGCAACTGCAAGTATCTGCCTCAGGGAGGAGGCAAGAACGACTTATCGGCCCGTATCTGGAAGAAAAAACAGAAAGTGTACAGCGCCGGAAGCATTTCGTTCGTAACCTGCAGCCGCTGGCTGGCTTCCGAGGCAAAGCTCAGCGGACTTCTTGCTGGTCAGCGCATAGAAACCATTCCGAATCCTATAGATACGCATCTCTACCGTCCGGAAGACAAGAAGGAGGCACGCCTGCGTACCCTTCTGCCTGAGGATAAACACATCATTCTGTTCATTGCCCAGAAGGCGACCAATCCTTACAAGGGAATGGATTATCTGATAGAAGCCTGCCAGCTGATGAGCGAAACCTATCCGGAGATGCGGGACAATACCTGCGTGGCAATCCTTGGCGGTCATGGTGAGGATTTCGAAGGCAAACTGCCTTTCCCGACCATTTCCCTGGGCTATGTAAGCGAGGATAAGCGCATTGTTGACATTTATAATGCGGCAGACGTATTCGTCCTGCCTTCCCTGTCGGAGAATCTTCCGAATACCATCATGGAAGCCATGGCATGTGGAGTGCCTAGCGTAGGATTCAAGGTGGGAGGCATTCCGGAGATGATAGACCACCGCAGGAATGGCTATGTAGCCAACTACCGGGATGCCAAGGATCTGGCTGCCGGCATCCACTGGGTACTCTTCGAGGCAGACCAGGAGAATATCAAGACCGCATGCCTCCAGAAGGTGATGCACAATTATTCACAACATGCTGTTGCTTTGCAATATATTGAGGTATATAACCAGGCGATGGCTTTCAAACACTATCGTATATGATCAAATTCACAGTTGTTACCTGTACCTACAATGCGGCATCCGTATTGCAGCGTACACTGGACAGTATCCAGCGCCAGACGTATTGCAATATAGAACACATCATCATGGATGGCGGTTCGAAGGACAAGACTCTCTCAATGGTGAAGACCTATGAGCACAAGACCGAAGCAGGTGAGAATGCTCATCAGATAGTGGTGGTTTCAGAACCCGACAAGGGACTCTATGATGCGATGAACAAGAGTATCGACCGGGCAACAGGCGATTACCTGGTGTTTATGAATGCCGGAGATGTGTTCCCGTCGGATGATACCCTGGAGCTGGTAGAAGGATGCGTGGGTGAAGGTGAAGACCTGCCGGGCGTGCTCTACGGCGATACGGATATCGTGAATATGGAAGGACGATTCCTGCGCCATCGCCGGTTGGCTCCACCGAAGAAGCTGACCTGGCGTTCCTTTAAATGGGGCATGCTGGTGTGCCATCAGTCTTTCTATGCCCGTACTGATATCGCCAAGCAGATTCTTTACGACCTGCATTACCGTTATTCGGCAGATGTAGACTGGTGCATCAGAATCATGAAGGAGTCGGCTCGCAGAGGATTACCGCTGCGCAATGTGCATACGGTGCTGACGAATTTCCTGGATGGCGGAATGACCAGCCAGTATCACAAGGCATCGCTGAAGGAGCGTTTCCAGGTGATGAAAACCCATTATGGTCTACTTACAACCCTCTGTGTCCATGCCTGGTTTGCGGTAAGAGGTGTACTGAAACGATAAAAAAAAGGAATTTGAATAGGGGTAAAAAATAGAAAAGAAGTATTTGAGGTTGTTTTATTTACACTATAAAAATAGAATTTACACCCCAAAAAACAATTATTATACCCTGCGTATTCAAAAATCCCACTATCTTTGCAATCGAAATAAAGACAGATCAGTGTGGTGGCACGTAAACATGTCATTTACACTCAAGATATTTTTTCATAAGAAATTTAAGTTTAGTGTTATCTAGAATTGATATTTAATTTGGTATTTTAGCCGTATAATTCGGTTTATTTATGGTTCAATAGGTATTTAAAATATATCAGGTGAGAAATTACTTGATTACATATTTTAAGAAAGAAAGCGCCAGTCGTGATGACTAGCGCTTTCTTTTTTTATGAAAATGCATGCCTGTTTGCAGTTTTTATTGTATCTTTGCAGCAAATTTAAGAAATCAATGGCAGAAACATTAAAGGAAAAAACAGCGAAGGGGCTCTTCTGGGGAGCCATGAACAATGGGGCGATGCAGGTTATCGGACTGGTATTCGGCATCATCTTGGGCAGACTGTTGTCGAAGGAAGACTATGGAATGATGGCGATGATCAATGTGTTCCCGCTCATAGCGATTGCTCTTCAGAACAGTGGATTCGCTTCAGCCATCGGCAATCTGAAGAATCCTACAGCCAATGATTACAACTCCGTATTCTGGTTTAACATCCTTGTGGGTGGTTCTCTTTATGCCATCCTTTTCTTCTGTGCCCCTTTCATAGCCGATTTCTATCATGATGAACGGCTGGTTGCATTGTGCAGACTGGCTTTCATCAACATTCTCTTTTCCAGCCTGGGTACGGCTCAGGCGGCATTTCTTTTCAAGAACATGATGGTGAAGCAGCAGGCAAAGGCGAGTATCACGGCAGTGCTGCTGTCGAGTAGCGTGGGCGTTCTGATGGCATGGAATGGCTTTGCCTATTGGTCATTGGCTGCTCAGGGTGTGGTCTATGTGGGGTTAAATACCCTGCTGGTATGGCATTATTCCACCTGGCGACCTTCGTTGAAGATAGATTTCACGCCCGTGAAGACAATGTTTCCGTTCAGTTTCAAGATAGCAGCCACAACCATCGCCACCAAAATCAACGACAATGTGATGAATATCCTGCTGGGCCGTTTCTATACCAATGCCATTACGGGTAGCTATAATCAGGCTTATCAGTGGAACTCGAAGTGTTATCTCCTGCTGCAGGGAATGCTGAATCCGGTGATTCAGCCTACCTTGGTGAATCTCTCAGACGACAGGGAGCGCCAGCTGATGGCTTTCAGAAAGATGGTCAGGTTTATCTGCTTCCTTTCTTTCCCTCTGCTGTTCGGACTGGGACTTGTTTCCAATGAGTTCATCATCATCACGCTGACCGAGAAATGGCAGTCGAGTGCAGAACTGCTGCGTATGTTGTGCGTGGGCGGTTCTGTGATGCCACTCTATACGCTGTTTTCCAATGTGGTGATCAGCAAGGGAAAATCCGGTGCCTATTTCTGGTGTACGGTATCGCTGAGCGTTACCCAGATCGTGCTGATGCTGTTTCTCTGGCCTTATGGCATCCATTTGATGGTATCGGTCTATGTGGCATTGACCATCGTCTGGATGTTTGTATGGTATGCGCTGGCTTACCGCTATATCAGTTACCGTCCGCTGGACTTTCTGAAAGATACCTGTCCGTTCCTGCTGGCGGCTCTGGGCGTGATGAGCCTCACCTATCTGGCAACGATGAGCATTACCAATCTGGCATGTCTGCTTCTGGCTAGGGTTGTGATGGCAGCCGTATTATATTTTGTGGTCATGAAAGTGGCTCGGGTTGCCATATTGGATGAGTGTATTCGTTTTGTATTAGAGAAAAAATAGATGAATATGATGGAAAATCAGACAAGACAATATAGTAATGAGGAGTTGAGAGCCCGGTTCAATCCCGAAGGTTCTCTGCTGTGGAAGCATCAGCAAAGGATGGTAGAGCTGCTGCTGGCTTTTGATGCCATCTGCAAGCGCCATCACATCCGTTACTGGCTGATAGGCGGCACACTGATTGGTGCAGCCCGCCATCAGGGTTTTATTCCCTGGGATGATGATATGGATGTGCAGATGCTTCGGGAGGATTATCTGAAGATGATTGAGATTCTGCCCCGCGAACTGGATGAAACGATGGCGCTGCAATGCAGGCAGACGGACGAAAACTATTTCTTCCAGTATGCCAAGTTGAGAGACCGCCGTTCTGTGCTGGATGAGAACAATGGCTATGACCGGATTTTCAAGGAGCGGGGCATCTATATAGATATCTTTCCTATCGATAAGCATCCCAAATGGCTGCAGCGGTTGTCGATGCAGACCATCGGGCACACCTACAAGATATTGAAGCGGAAGAATCTGCAGGATGAAATGCTCGTGGGCAAGGTGATGCGCTGGGTGCATCTGAATGAACGGCTGATTTATCCGGTGATGAGGGGTATCGCCAAACTGACCGGTGGTGCCTATCTGGATGCTTTTGGCGTGCCTTTTGTCGTAGAGCGCCATTTGGAAGATATCTTCCCGCTGACCACCCTGGAGTTTGAAGGGCATCAGATGCCTGTGCCGGGCAACTACGACAAGGTGCTGACAGATCAATATGGCAACTATATGCAGTTGCCGGATCTGGACAAGGTTAATCTGCATGTCGGCAAGTTGGAGTTCAAATCATGAACCAGTTATAAATGGAAAATTCCAGCAACTAAAGCGATTGCTTGAGTTGCTGGAATTTTTGTTGGCAGTGCTGCTTATAGCTGTAACCGAACCATTTGCGTTGATATTTTCTATAGGTATAGATGGTGCAGTATTTGAGGGAATCCCAAAGGGAATGTCTGCCTACCTCATAAATGGTTGGCGGAATCCTGACAAAATACAGGTCTGCCACCGTATCGAAAGCCGAGAAAGCCTTTACCCCCGGCAGACTCAGCAGCCATTCCTCAGCCATGAAACGGTTGTGCAGTTTGGTATCTTCGTCTAGGGCTGGGAGCGTTCTGAAATAAGAAGCCTTCGCCCACCAGAAGTTGCCGGCATACATCTTGTTTTTGAATGGAGGGAAGAGATAGCTTCCGTAGGTATCATATCCTGCTTCCAGGGTGTTGACTGCCACTTTCCACTGGTTCATCAGGAAATATTCCATCATTCTTCTCCATGCCACAATCTTATCCACGAATCCCTTGAATTCCTTGTCTTCCTGATGCAGGGTAGTCTGATAGGTGATTCCCTTGGTATGGAAATAGTAGAAGAGGAAGTCTTCGTGCTGCGATTTCTCATACATATAGTCGAGTGCCGGAAATTCGAATCGCAGTGGATTGGTGGTCTTGGAAACAAATTCTATCTTATCTTTAGAGTATTGTCCCAGGATATCTTCCAATTCCATGATGTCTTCGTCGTTTCTGGCGATGCAGCTGATATAGAGACGGTTGCTAGCCTCGAGCAGTCCGCTGTCGGCGAGATGCTGCATCTGTTCCCTTACCATCTCTTTCC
>OJMJ01001143.1_pt1 | contig 11710 bp, 14 predicted proteins | sample 1597181 | NCBI WGS metagenome assembly OJMJ01 (sample SAMEA2452126, study PRJEB22498) | human gut metagenome | biome: human feces; feature: human gut; material: feces | place: Australia | collected 2012
ATGGAATAATTGAAAAGTGGAAAGATAAGAATGTCAAAACTTTAGAAGATATAAAGATATTAGATGAAGAACATAAAGCTAAGATTGAAAAGAAGTCTACACCTAAAAATTCTACTGATAAAGTTCCACAAGTAAAAACTAGATATCATAACATAAATCAAACTTTTACAAATTATAGCCCTGATGAACTTGAGAAATTACTTCAAGAAAGTCAAAAAGGTAAATTTAAGTAGGTGATTAAATGAAAGAGTCAAAATTGAGAGAAATTTTAGTTTCTTATGAAAGAAAACGTGATAAAGCGGAATCTGATTTAGAAGATAGAAAAAATGCATTTGACTCAATGATATACTTAAAATATAAGGAAGAAAATCTTATTAATGATAATATGAAAAATATATGTATAACTAGATTAATATATCTCTTAGAAGAAAATTTAGACAAAGTAGATAGTTTAAAAATAGAATTTGAAATTGATGGAGCTATGAAAGTATTTGAAATGTAATATATATAATGTATATAAAGCTGGAAACTGTGTCTATAAAGTATTTGTTTCAACCTTATTGAGTTGGTAAGGTATATTATTTCTTAAAAAATAAGGCTTAAATTAAGCCTTATTTTTTTCTATAAAATTCTCAAGCCAAAGTTTAGATTTTTCATTATTAGTAAAATGATTTTTAAACTCATGATTTAGTAGAATTACCTAATGAGGGAAAGAAAAGAAAGAATACTAGATTAGAAATAAATGAAAAAGAGGCAAATACAGTAAGAAGAATATTTGAACTATACAGCCAAGGTCATGGATACAAGGCAGTAGTAAATAGAGTAAACAAGGAAGGTCATAAGACGAAAAGAAATGGTTTGTTCGCAGTAAGTACAGTAAAGGAGATACTTCAAGATCCAGTATACATTGGTAAGATAAGGTACAATGTAAGGCAAGATTGGAGCAAGAAAAGAAGAAATAATATAAATGCAAATCCAATACTTTCAGATGGAATACATGAACCAATAATTGATTTGGAAACATGGAATAAAGTACAAGTAATACTAAAGGAAAGAAGTAAGAAACATAATAAAGTCTACGATTGTGAATTTCCTTTAACTGGAATACTAAGGTGTCCTGTATGTGGAGCAGGAATGACAATTAGTAGGTCTACTGCTAAAAGGAAAGATGGAACTAGAAGAATAAATGAATACTATTCTTGTGGAAATTGGAAGAATAAAGGAACAGCAGTATGTAATTCAAACTCAATAAGAGTAGAATTAGCTGATGAATATGTACTAAATAAGATAATGGAACTAATCAATGATGAAACTATATTAAGGAAGGTAGTAGATAATATAAATCAGAATAAATCTACTAAGTTAAAACCAATACTAGAGCACTTAGAACAGATAAATAAAGAGATAGAGAAACTAACAAGTAAGAAGAATAAAAACATAGAACTATTTGAAGATGGAATATTAGATAAAAGTGAGTTGTCACCAAGAATAAAAGTAATAAATGATGACATTGAGAAACTAAAATACAGAGAGCAAGAGTTAAAACAAGATCTTCAACTAGCAGAAGGAGATCCAATACCATTTGAGATAGTAAATGAAGTAATGAAAAGATTCAAAGAAGTATTCTTTGAAATGAGTACAAGTCAACAAAGGAAACAACTAATACATCTACTAGTTTCAAAGATAACAATAAATAAAGAAAGAGAAATAGATAGAATAGAAATACAAATAAATGATGATGTGATAACATACTTAATGAAGGATAGGTTACCTAAAGAACAAGGTAACCTATCCTTTTTACATTTACTTGGAATGAATTGTGTAAATCTGAAAATAGTAATATAATAAGTATGATAGTTGAATAGTGGGAGTTTAAAATTGAAAATAGAAGAATTAGTGAAAGTAATACAAGAAAGCAGAGAGTTATTTGGAGAAAATGAGTTAGCATATCTTTCATTAACTAGCAAGAATGAATCAGTAATAAGGGATAGAATAGCATACAAGTTACACTTAGAGTTAAAGAATTCAATTGTTGTGAGGGAACACAGCATAAAAGCCATAAATTCTAGAATTGATTTAGCAGTATTAGAAAATAATGATATAAAGGATATAATTTGAAATTAGGTTAATGAATAAAGGGAGTTGAGAAGGAGAGGGTTGATAATACTGTCATTTAAGTAAGCCTTTATATATAGAACTTTAGTGATAAATTATATGTGGAATTGGTATATAAATAATATTATTAATTTAATGTTAAGAGTGTTAATTTATGAAATTAGCACTTTTATATTTATAATATAATTGAAACTTTATGTTATTATGTATTTATAAAATAAATTCATTTTGATATATATTATATAAAATGGAGGAAAATATAAATGAAAATTAATATATTAATTGTTGAAGATGAAAAAGAAATAAGGGAAGGCGTAAGTGAATATCTAGCAGAGGTTGGATATAGCGTTATAAGTGCAGAAGATGGAATGCAAGCAATAGAATTATTTAAGAATAATAAAATTGATTTAGTAATTTTAGATATAATGCTTCCAAAGGCTAACGGATTTGTTGTTTTAAATAAAATTAGACAAGAAAGCAATGTTCCAGTAATTATGTTAACAGCAATGAGTGATGATTATACCCAAATTATGAGTTTTGATGAAGAGGCAGATGATTATATTACAAAGCCATTTTCAATAATAGTTTTACATAAAAGAATAGAAGCACTTCTTAGAAGAGGAGTAAAAGTTAGTGAAAATAAAAAGTGGTGTTATGGAGATATAGAAATTGATTTTGAAGGATATTCAGCAAGAAAGAATGGCGAAAATATTGATTTAAAACCTAAGGAAATAAAATTAATAGAGTTATTATTAAAGTATGAGGGAAAGGTTTTAACAAGAGCACAAATCTTAGATAATTTATGGAGGATTGAAGAAGCACCAAATGATAGGGTTATTGATGTATATATTAAAAATATAAGAAAAAAGTTGTTATTAGATTGTATAGTAACAGTTAAGGGAATTGGATATAAATTTGAGGAGCAATGATGAATAAGTTAAAGTTATTTTCAAAAACATATATATTTACCATGGGGATAATAAGTTTAATAATTTTAATTTCAAATGTTTTAATTTATTTAGCATTACCCAAGGTATATGTGAATAATAAACAAAAGGAAGCTGATAAAATTATTGAAGATTTAATTGAACAAGTAAATAAATCTGATAATAAGGAATCATTTAAGATAGCAAAGAATTTTGCTGAAAAATATAATATTCAAGTTTTACTTACTATAGGAGATGAAAAAAGGGTATTTCAAGGTTTGCACAAAGTAGATATATATGTTAATGAAGAGGAAATTACAGAAAACTCTTTAATAATTCCTAATTTAAGTGGTGAAAATATTATAGAAAGTTTTGATGATGAAAATGGAGAAATATTCGGTCAATATATTAATATAAATAATTTATCAATAATAAAAAGTAGGGACTTTAAAAAAAGTAATGATGTAAATGGAAGTGCTAAAATAGTAATGGATTTAGAATCATTCACAGAAACAAGAGATATTATATTAAAAATACTTCCATATTCTATTTTTATAAGCTTGCTTATAGCACTTATTGCATCATATATATATGCAAGAAAAATTACAACTCCAATAAAAGAAATTTGTGATGTTACAAAAAAAATGGAGAATTTAAATAAAGAAGCCTTTTGTGAGGTAAAAACTGAAGATGAAATAGGAATATTAGCAGCTAATGTAAATAGTTTATATGAAAATTTATTAAATACAATTGTATCATTGGAAGAGGAAATAAAAAATGTAAGTGAATCTGAAAAAATTAAGGTGGATTTTTTAAGAAGCGCATCACATGAGCTTAAGACACCACTAATGAGTATGTATATAATGATTGAAAATATGCTATATGATATAGGAAAATATAAAAATCATTATATATATTTAGAAAAATGTAAGGATATAGTTAGTGAATTAAGTAAAATGGTTCAGGAAATTTTAGATACTTCAAAACTTAATATAATAAATAATAAAAATGAAAGTGTATTAGATTTAGGTAGTTTAGTTCAAAAGAACATAGAACCATATAAATTAATAGCTAAGTCAAAGAAAATTAATATTAAAATGAATTTAAAAGAGTCTTTTAATATTAAAGTAGATGAAAAATTATTTACTAAAGCAATTTCTAATATTATTTCTAATGCAGTAAATTATACTGATGAGGGAAAGGAAATAAGAATATATATAAAAGATAAAAAACTTATTATAGAAAATGATTGTAAGCCAATTTCAGAAGAACATTTAGCACATATTTTTGAGGCATTTTATAGAGTTGATTTTGATAGAAATAAGAGTAGTGGGGGGAATGGGTTAGGATTATACATAGTTCAACAAATTTTAAAAATGTATAATTTAGATTATTCTTTTAAATCAATATTAACTGGAATGAGTTTTGAAGTTGATTTTAATTAAATATTTGAAATTTGTTCATGTTTAATAAAAAATAAAATAGTTGAAAAATAACGGGTATTAGATTAATAATATCCTTATTTTTTTATAAAAAATAATTTAATTAATACGATTCTTAATGAATTTTATAAACTTAATTTTTAAATTTCATAAATATTTCATATTAGGTTGATAGAATGTACTCAAGTTAATAAACAAGGAGGACATAAATATGAATGTATTTAAGAGATCAATATTATATATAACAAGAAAAAAAATAAAAAGTATTATTATGTTATTTATATTATTTGGAATAGCAACGGCAGTTTTAAGTGGAATTTCAATTAAAAAGGCAGCAAATATAGCAAGACAAGATTCAAATAAGGATATGGCAAATACTTTTGAATTACAAGCTAATTTTGCGGGTAATTTTGAAGGAACAATTCCAGAAAATTTAATTGATAAGGTTTCAAAGGTAGAAGGTGTTAAGAATTATGATGCAGCAATTCAAGGAGCTGGTTTAGATTTAGAAAATGTAAATTATATAAAACCTGAAAAAAATGTAGTTCAATATAATGATGATTATAAATATGAAAAACTTTTTTCTGTAGAAGCACATAAGAGCTCTGAGTATGATACTAAGTTTATAAGTAAATCATTAAAGCTTGTTGATGGTAGACATATTGTGCCTACTGATAAGGGTAAGGTATTAATTCATAAGGCTTTAGCAGAAGCAAATAATTTAAAAGTTGGAGATACTATAAAAGCTAAAAAGAGTGCTGGTGATTTTAATGCATCAACTTTATCTAAAAATGATTATGATCTTGAAATAGTAGGTATTTTTGAAAGTAGTAACACTGAAAGAGTTGGTCACAAATTAGAAATGCCTGAAAATCTTTTAATAACTGATGTAGATACTGTTAAAACTTTATATGGATATTCAGATGGAGAAGTAAAATATACTAATGCTACATTTAATACAAGCACTGATGTGGATAAGGTAACAGCAAAATTTAAAGAAATTTCTGCTGAATGGAATAAGTATACAATAGTAAAGAGTGAAGATACATTCTTAGCTTTATCTAAGTCTTTTGACTCTTTAGATAAGATTATAAATATGATTTTAATTGGTGCAATAATAGCTGGTGCAATAATACTTTCATTAGTTTTAGCATTTTGGATTCAAGGAAGAATTCATGAAACAGGTATATTACTTTCAATAGGAGTTTCAAAGTTTAATATTATTTCTCAATATATAATTGAATTATTACTTATAAGTGTATTAGCTTTTGGAGGATCATATTTCTCAAGTAAAGTAATTTCACAAAATATAGGAAATACAATAGTTTCACAAGCAAGCAAACAAGCTGTTCAAGATGTTAAGAGTGGATTTGGAGGATTTTCATTAGGAAATGATGTTAATAGTTCTTTAGCAACTCGTACAGTTGATGAAATTGATGTAAAAATACAAGCTAAGGAAGTTGTTTATGTATATATTATAGGTACAGGAATTATCATAATTTCAGTAGTGTTATCTTCAGCATCAATAATTAGATTAAAACCAAAAGAAATATTATCAAAAATGAGTTAGGAGGAGTTAGTATGTCAGTTTTATCTTTAAATAAAATTAGCTATTCATATAAAAATGGCAAAAATATTTTAGATGATATAAGTATTGAATTTGAAAAAGGTAAATTTTATACGATTTTAGGTGTTTCAGGTTCTGGAAAAACTACTTTATTATCATTGTTAGCTGGATTAGATGAACCTAGAAAAGGAGAAGTTTTATATAACAATGAAGATATAAAAATAAAGGGATATGAAAACCATAGAAAAAATAATATTTCGTTAATATTCCAAAATTATAATTTAATTGATTATATGACTCCTTTAGAAAATTTAAGAATAATTAATCAAAAAGCTGATAAGTCAATATTAAATAATTTAGGCTTAGGTGATGAAGAAATTAATAGAAATGTATTACAACTATCTGGTGGTCAGCAACAGCGTGTGGCAATTGCAAGAACTCTTGTAGCAGATTCTCCTGTAATATTAGCTGATGAACCAACAGGAAATTTAGATAGTGATACAGAAAATGAAATTGTAGAAATATTAAAATCTAGTGCACATGAGCATGGCAAATGTGTAATAGTTGTTACACATAATAAGGATTTAGCTAAAAAATCTGATGTTATACTTATGTTAAAAAATAAAAAGTTAACACGTGTTAACAAATAATTGAGATGTAAAATTTGTAGCATTTAAAATAGAACTAATTTTATATAATAATCCCCCATTTATTATTAAAATTAATATTAATAGTTAAGTAAAGTAAAAATAATAAAATTAATGACAAAAAAATAATAAAATTAATGACAAAAAATAATAAAATCCCCAATTTATTATTAAAATTAAAAATCAATATTTAGTTAAAACTAAAAGATAATAATAGAAATAATAATAGAAATAATAATAATCCCCCATTTATTATTAAAATTAATATTTATGTAAAGGGAAAAGAAGAATAATCCCATTAATTTTTTATTAAAGACTAAATAAAAAATTTTTCAATGGCTGAAAGTTAGAAAAATCTAGCTTTTAGCCATTTTTTTATGTATATGAAAGTATAAAAAAATTGAATTTTTAAAGCTAGTTATATCAATGGATTTTAAGATTTAAAACTATAAGATTGATACTACGAAGTTGGTGTGGAGATAGCCAATTGGTCAACGTTTAGGAAAGTATAAAATTTTTTAAGCCTTAAGGCTAGTTATATCAATGGATTTTAAGATTTAAAACTTTAAGATTGATACCATGAAGTGGGCATGACGATAGCCATTTTGTTCTGTATAGAAAGTAAAAAAGTATTTGTCTATATTATTTATTATTTCAAATACGAGAAAAATATAAAATTTTGAAAAGATATTATTTTTATAGAACTTAATTTGTAAATATTGCAAAAATAATCTTGTTAACTATTACATTTTTTGGAGTTAGATAAGGCTTTTTTTAGAATAAAATAAATAATATATAAAATAATTAAAAAAAAAAATAGTATATATAAATAAAATTATGTTATAATATAATTGTGCTTAATTTTTAAACATGTATACGATAACAATTCGGTATACTTTTCTTAATTAAGTATAAATAAAAATATTTTATAGTTATTAATTCAATTAAGTATAATTTTATGAGATAAAATAATTTATTATTTATATCAGGTATATTTTGTATTTTGATTAATGGCATTATTATTTTTTTTCATTAAATAATATAATAATAATTTTACTTTATTTTATAAATACTTATATTTTTGAATTTGTAACAAATAAAAAAATAGGAGGTATAAATAATGGTAGGAATTATTCTTGCTAGTCATGGGGATTTTGCTAAGGGCATTATGCAATCAGGCTCAATGATTTTTGGAGAACAAGAAAATGTACAAGCAGTTACATTAATGCCAAGTGAAGGCCCAGACGATTTTAGAACAAAGCTACAAAAAGCAATATCAAAATTAGATAATGCAGATGAAGTATTGTTTTTAGTTGACCTTTGGGGTGGCACACCATTTAATCAGTCAAATGCTTTATTTGAAGAGCATAAAGATAAGTGGGCAATTGTATCAGGCTTAAATTTACCTATGTTAATTGAAGCTTATGGGGCTCGTCTTTCAATGCAATCTGCACATGAAATTGCAGCTTATATTTTGAAGCCAGCTAAGGACGGAGTTAAGGTTAGACCAGAGGAATTAGAGCCAAAGGAGGCTAATGTGAATTCTGAAGCTTCAGTTAAAATTTCTAATGCGGGTTCGCCTGGAAAATTTGAATACGTTTTATCACGTATTGATTCTCGTTTATTACATGGACAGGTAGCAACAGCATGGACAAAAACTGTACAACCTACGAGAATTATTGTTGTATCAGATGCAGTAGCAAAAGATAATCTTCGTAAAAGCTTAATTCAACAAGCAGCTCCTCCAGGGGTTAAAGCTCATGTTGTTCCAATAAATCATATGATTAAGCTTGCAAAAGATGATAAGCATTTTGGTGGTCAACGTGCAATGCTTCTTTTTGAAAATCCAGAAGATGTATTAAGGGTAGTAGAAGGAGGAGTACCTTTAAAGACCATAAATGTTGGATCTATGGCACATTCTACGGGAAAAGTTCAGCCAAATAAGGTTCTTGCTTTTAATCAAGAAGATATTGATACTTTTAATAAATTAAAGAAAGCTGGAATTGATTTTGATGTTCGTAAGGTACCAAGTGATTCTAAAGGAAATATGGATGAAATATTAAAAAAGGCACAAGATGAATTAAATAAGTTAAAATAATTTAATTAGGTAAAAAGGAGAAGGAATAACTATGGATTTAAATATAGTTCAAGTAATATTAGTCATTATTGTAGCATTTTTGGCTGGTATGGAAGGTATATTGGATGAATTTCAATTTCATCAACCATTAGTTGCTTGTACATTAATTGGTTTGGTTACAGGTAATTTAGTACCATGTTTAATATTAGGTGGTACTCTTCAAATGATTGCATTAGGTTGGGCAAATATAGGTGCAGCAGTTGCACCGGATGCAGCATTAGCAGCAGTAGCATCAGCAATTATATTGGTGCTAGGAGGAAAGGGAGCAGAGGGTGTTTCTTCAGCTATTGCAATTGCAGTACCTTTAGCAGTTGCTGGATTATTATTAACAATTATTTGTCGTACAATTTCTACTGTATTTGTACACTTTATGGATGCAGCAGCTAATGAAGGGGATGTAAAAAAGGTTGAAATATGGCATGTTGCAGCTATTTGTTTACAAGGTATACGTATTGCTATTCCAGCAGGATTAATTTTAGCAATTGGTGCTGGTCCAATTAGTTCATTACTTAATGCTATGCCAGCTTGGTTAACTGATGGTTTAGCAATTGGTGGTGGAATGGTTGTAGCTGTTGGTTATGCTATGGTAATTAACATGATGGCAACAAAAGAAGTATGGCCATTCTTTGCAATTGGATTTGTATTAGCAACTGTTTCACAAATTACACTTATTGGACTTGGTGCAATTGGTGTAGCTTTATCTCTTATTTACTTAACACTTTCTAAAAAAGGTGATACAGTTGATGGAGGAAGCTCAAATACAGGAGATCCTTTAGGGGATATTATAGATAGATACTAATAGAAAGGATAGATTAGAAAATGGCAAAGGAATTAAAATTAACAAAAAAAGATCGTATTTCTGTTTGGTTACGTTCAACTTTCCTTCAAGGTTCTTGGAACTATGAAAGAATGCAAAACGGTGGTTGGGCATTTGCAATGATTCCAGCAATAAAAAGATTATATAAGACTAAAGAAGAGAGGTCAGCAGCATTAAAGCGTCACCTAGAGTTCTTTAATACCCACCCATATGTTGCTTCTCCAATTCTTGGTGTAACATTAGCTTTAGAAGAAGAGCGTTCTAATGGTACAGAAGTTGATGATATAACTATTCAAGGTGTTAAGGTTGGTATGATGGGACCTTTAGCAGGTATTGGTGATCCAGTTTTCTGGTTTACTGTTAGACCTATATTAGGTGCATTAGGAGCATCACTTGCAATTAATGGAAATATTCTTGGGCCAATTATATTCTTTGTTGCTTGGAACCTTATTCGTATGGCATTTACATGGTATACACAAGAGTTTGGATATAAGGTTGGATCTAGTATAACTGATGATTTATCAGGTGGGTTATTACAAGATATTACAAGGGGTGCATCTATTCTTGGTATGTTTATCTTAGGGGCATTAGTTAATAGATGGGTATCTGTTTCATTTGCACCAACAGTATCATCTGTTAAATTAAGTGAGGGTGCATATATTGATTGGAGTAAGCTTCCTGAGGGTGTGAATGGTATTAAAGAAGCTTTATTACAACAAGCATCAGGATTATCATTAACAGATGTTAAGGTTACAACATTACAAAATAACTTAGATTCATTAATTCCTGGTTTAGCAGGATTATTAGTTACTCTTCTTTGTATGTGGTTACTTAAAAAGAAAGTATCTCCAATTGTAATTATTCTTGGATTATTTGCAACAGGTATAATATTCCATGTTATTGGATTAATGTAATATGGTTCAATCATTAAATACAAAAGTAGATTTGGTGATTGATGGAACATCTTTTACATGGATTTCTGATTATGGAAAAATAATGATTGGTGATAAGGGATTTGAATTTTATAATTCTCGTGACAGTCATAAATATATTCAGATTCCATGGGAGGAAGTTGATTATGTGATTGCATCTGTATTATTTAGGGGAAAATGGATTCCTCGATATGCATTAAAAACAAAGAGAAATGGAACATATATTTTTGCTTCAAAGGACCCTAAAAAAGTTCTTCGGACTGTTAGAAAATATGTTGATCCTAATCATATGGTACAATCATTAAGTTTTTTTGATGTGGTAAAAAGAGGGGTAAAATCTATGTTTAAGGGAAAAAGTAAATAAGTATTTATTTTAGCACATTCTATATTAAGAGAGTGAAACTATAAATATTAATTTATAAGAATTAAATTAAACTATAAAGAAAAGTAACTGTATAAGAATTTAAGTATACTATAAAGAAAGGTAATTATATAATAATTTAATGTATTATTAAAGAAAAAGTAGTTGTATAATTAATCAAAAATTTAGGCAATAAAATTATTCATGATTATTTTGAGTAATTTTATTGCTTTTTTTTATTTTTAGAAAATATAAAGATATTTATTTATACTATTTATTATTTCAAATACAAGGTGATATTAATGGAAACTTACTTTTCAGTTGGTGAAATATCTAAATTAACTAATGTTCCAATTGAAACATTAAGGTATTATGATAAAATGGGTCTTCTTAAATATGCTTATATTAATAAACAAAATAATTAAAGGTATTATTCTGTAAATCAATTTATAAAAATTGATTTATTAAATAAAGCAGTGTAAACTTATGATATTATCATTAAAGGAAGGAATAACAGAAGATTCTATGATAAAAATAATTCAACAGCAAAGAGAAGTGTTGGATAAAAAATTGAAGAGCTTCAAGCAGTTAAGTCATATATAGAGTTTTTAGATTTTAGAATAAAGGAAAGTAAGGAAGTAGAAAAAACAGAAATCCTTATAAAGGAAAATGATGAAAAGTAGTGAGCAAATATAAATATAGATTTATTACTATATAGTTGTGTTATATCAAAATGTTGTTAACAACATTTTGATATAACACAACT
>OJMJ01001144.1_pt1 | contig 11703 bp, 5 predicted proteins | sample 1597181 | NCBI WGS metagenome assembly OJMJ01 (sample SAMEA2452126, study PRJEB22498) | human gut metagenome | biome: human feces; feature: human gut; material: feces | place: Australia | collected 2012
CCTGCATTTTCTGCATCAAAATGTTTGCAAAACTCGTCTATAATACAAAATAATTCTGTAACTTTGTAATCGGTAGTCATATCAAATATATTTGTAACTTGTTGTAAATCACCTATAAAGGTACAAAATATTTGTGAGACTACCAACTTTTTTATGAACTATTCTTATCCCGAACTGGGGTAGATTAATGTACAGCTCGAGCCCGAGGCTCAGATGCTCGACGAGGTTGTTTCTATTGGTTATGCCAAGGTAAAAAGGAAAGATTTGACTGGTGCAACAGCTTCTGTAAATGGTAAGGAACTGGTAAATGTACCTGTTACGTCTGCTGCACAAGCTTTAGCAGGAAAAGCAGCGGGCGTTAATATCATTTCTAAAAGTGGTGCACCTGGTTCCAGTTCTACTGTAACAGTTCGAGGTGGTATGTCCTTAACTCAAGGCTCAGAGCCACTGTATATTGTGGATGGCTTCGAAATGAGCAATGCCTTGGAGAATATTGATGTAAATGATATTGAGAGTATTGATGTTTTGAAGGATGCTTCTTCTACTGCGATTTATGGTGCTCGTGGATCTAATGGTATAATATTGATTACTACAAAATCAGGTCATAAAGGTAAGACCCAAATCAACTATAACACTTATTTTGCTTTTGATGTGTTGTCTAAGAAGTTGGATATGATGAGTAATGCTGCTGATTTTGTTAAATATCAGTATGAGATGGCAGCTTTGAATGGTAAGGCTTCTATTTGGAGTAATGTGTTTGATAATGGTAAGGCAACTGATGAAGCTGATTTTTATACGGGTGTTTATGATCGTATAGAAAGTAATTATGCAAATGCTGCTTCTTTAGATTGGCAGGATGAAGTGTTTGGCGGTTCTGCTTTCAAGCAAAATCACAACATTAATATTACTACCGGTACCGATAAGACTCAGGTAATGTTGAGCTACAATTATTATAATCAAGATGGATTGTTGGCTAACCATAATGACAAAAAGAACTCTTTCCGTGCAAAGGTGAATTCTGAGCTTTATAAAGGAATCCGTTTAGATGTGAACACAATGTTTAGTGGACGTAGTGTACATGGTGGAGGAGCTTATTCTGGAATGAAGAGTGTCCTTCTTCAACCTATTACAGGAGGTACTATGTTTACTCTGGATCAACTGCTTAACGAACAGACTTATCCTGACTTTTCCAGCCTTGACTCTTCTTACGATACTGCCAATCCGTTGATCCAAAATCTTGCTTCAACAAGTAAGAAACATTCACGTCTTTTTACTGTTAATGCTGGCTTGGAATTTGATTTCTTGAAACATTTTACTTGGCGTACAGCAGGTAGTTATACTTGGAGCAATGCCAAGTCAACTTCTTTTGCAGATGAAAGATCTACATCTTACATCATGGATCCTGTTAATACGGGTATTAACGGTAGTATAGGTAATAGTGAAAGCTATAAGTGGCAAGTTACTAATACATTGAATTATCACCAAACTTTTGCAAAGAAGCATAAAATAACAGCTTTGTTGGGTCAAGAAACGACTTACTCTGAGTCAGAGAGTTATTCTATGACCTTAAATAAGTTCCCTGTTCCTAACCATGGCTTGGATGATATTTCTGTAGCTAATGTAAAGGAAAAAAGCTCGGGACATTCTCATAGTGGAATCGTTTCTTTCTTCGGTCGTTTAAATTACAATTACGACGAACGTTATATATTGACAGCGTCTCTTCGTGCTGATGGTTCTTCCAAGTTCGCTCGTGGTCATCAGTGGGGATATTTCCCTTCTATTGCAGGTGCTTGGCGTATCTCAGAGGAAAAATTCTTTAAGGATAAACCAATCAATGATGTGGTTAGTAGTTTGAAGTTACGTGTGGGTTATGGTGCTACAGGAAATAATGATATTTCTGATTATCTGTATCGTACCAACGTGTCACAGACCATCTATCCTATGAATAACAGTACCACTAATCCAGCTTATGCATTGAGTGGTACACTTGGAAATAGTGCTTTGCAGTGGGAAACTTTAAAGTCAACTAATATTGGTGTGGATGTATCTTTTCTGAAAAGTCGTATTAATTTGACTGCTGAATGGTATAACAACGAGGCAAGCAACTTGTTGATGCAGAGTGTTGTTCCTGCAAGTACAGGTTATACATACCAATATCAGAATATTGGCAAGATGCGCAATCGTGGTTGGGAATTTACTTTGAATACAGTCAATGTACAGACTAAGAATTTCCGTTGGACTTCTGATTTGAATCTGTCTTTCAATAAGTCAAAGGTGATTTCTTTGGAAAACGGACAAGACAGTAAAGTGTTCACTGTTGGTGGTAACAGAAGTGGTTCTGTAACTTATTATGCAACAGTAGGTCAAGAGTTGGGAGATATGTATGGTTATAAATACGAAGGTATCTATACAACCGATGATTTCGAAGAAGTAAATGGTAAGTTTGTACTTAAAGAAGGTGTAGTCTCTGTAGATAAGACAAATATCCAGCCTGGTGACATCAAGTTTGCAGCAGACAACGAGGATGGAACTAAGTTTACAAAAAAGATGGTTAAGATAGGTAACGGTACACCTGATTGCGTTGGTGGCTTCAACAATACAATTACCTATAAAGGATTCGATTTCAACATGTTTATGAAGTTCTCGATAGGGAATGACATTTACAATGCCACTAAGCATAGCTTGAGCCCATACGCCATGTTCCAAAATGTTCCTTCAGAATTTGGTGACAACTATTATCGTCTCATAGATCCAACGACAGGTAAAACTGCGACTACTTTAGCTCGTTTGAAGGAGTTGAATCCAAATGAAGCTTCTCGTACATGGAGTCCAAGCAAGGTGAATACCAATTGTATCACTTATCCTTCTTCTTATTATGTAGAGGATGGTTCATATTTACGTTTGTCGCAGATTACCTTGGGATACACATTCCCTAAAGCTTGGGTGAGCAAGGCATATATCAGCAATGCCCGAATCTACTTTACTGTTTATAATGTGGCAACCATTACAGGCTATGACGGTTATGATCCAGAGGTGTCTGCTGCAAAAGGTGTAGCTACAACTCCAGGTTATGACAGTTCTACTTATCCTCGCTCAAGGAGCTTTGTTGTGGGCTTGAATGTTACATTCTAAGTTTAAGTGTAAAATATTAAATACGAAAAGTAATGAAGATAAATAAGATATTCGTGGCTGTAATGGCTGCAATCGGACTGACCTCTTGTAACGATTGGCTTGATATGGAGGCTTATAAATCTGACGATACAGAGTTCGCTTTTCAGAATGAAACTAATGCAGACTTGTTCGTACAAGGGTGTTATAGAGGCATTGTCCCAGGCGATTTTTATTATCAAATGGGCATGGGTGATGGCGTTATGCATTCATGTGAGGATGGAACAACCAACAACTCTAAGTATAATATTTGTAACTATAAGTATGATGCTACTACTCCTACGACATTGACAGGAGTATATAATGAAGAGTATGGTGCAATAGAGCAAGCTAATATTGCTATCAAAAACTTGAGTGAAATGGCAGAGAGCAATAAGCGTAACTCAATGTTAGGTGAGGCTTTGTGCCTTCGTGCTTTCGGTTATCTTAACTTAATACGTGTTTATGGTGATGTGCCAGCTCGTTGGTTGCCTATGGATGATATTTCAGATAAGAATGAGGCCTTGTATCCAAAGCGTACTTCACGTGATGAAATCTATGACAAGATAATTGCAGACCTTCAGCAGGCGGTTGATTATTTGCCATGGTTCTCTGAGAGTGGATATGCAACTACAGAACGCTTTACTAAGCAGGCAGCTTATGCTTTACTTGCACGTACAGCGCTATATGCTGGTGGCTATTCTCTTCGCTGGAATCTTGAAACCAATGACGTTAATACCATGCAAGTGAAGCGTTGTGACGATGCAGAACGAGTAAAGGAGTTGTATCAGATTGCTGACAATGCTTGCAAGGCTGTTATTAATAAAGGTGAAAACTATTTGGTAAAAGCAGCTAACGGCAAGAGTGGTTATGAGAATTTATGGTATAACTTTGATCAGCGTAATCTAACCGCTGTCAATTCAGAAATGCTTCTCTCTTTAGCTCAATATGGTTCAGAGACCAACTCTAAATTCCAGATTTATGCACATCCAGGTTCAAGAGGCGGCACGTTTGGTTCACGCAAAGCTATGCAGTTTATTTTGCCTACCTATTATCTCTCTTTTGACAAGAAAGATACTCGTAGAGATGTCAATTGTACTTCTTACAGTATTTATTTCTTAAATAAAGGTAAGAGTAATGATACTTGGGTCGATGTTGGTACAACTTACTCTTGCATCATGTCTGGAAAGTTCCGTCTTTCTTGGTGTGTCGAGCCACAAGATGCGAGCAAACGTAACTTGAATATTCCAATTCTTCGTTATGCAGATGTGCTCCTGATGTATGCAGAGGCTGAGAATTTCTTGAATAATGGACCGACTTCTGAAGCAAAGAATGCATTAAAGGAAGTACGTGAACGTGCAGGAATTGCTGATATGGAGATTCCTTCAACTCAAACAGCCTTCGATGATGCTTTGGCTCAAGAAAGGAAGTGGGAATTTGCTACAGAGTTTATGCTCCGAACAGATTTGATTCGTATGGGACGTTTGGCTAAGGAAATTGCTCAGACTAAGCAGGATATGAAGGATTTGTCCGATAAACGAGGAGCATATGCTAATGTTGCTACTTATCGTCTTTACAAGTTCCACAAAGATGCGCAGGTATATGGCGACGAGTTCTTGGCAGTTGACTATATTGACATTACTGATGCTCACGAAATCGAAATTTTGAAGACCGTTCCTAATCAGGCAAAGTTGGCAGAAATTGTTCAAGCGCATGGAATAGCTGTGAATAATGGCGATAAATGGTATCCTGTCAACATGTTTGAGGCATATAACAGCTCATTCAATGTAAAGGCACGTCAGTCTGTTGGCTTCTCTGGTGGTGCTAAGGCTTTACAGATAGGTAATATTATTTATACCAAGCCTACAGGAAAGTCTGAGAATGGAGGAACTTATCCTAATTGGATTGAGGCTGCTGACGGAAGTGATGGCTTGTATTATGGATATGTGGAAAATCATTGCGAATTACTTCCTTTTGCAAACAAGAGTGCTGGTCATCCAATGGTTGACAACCCTAACCTGACTCAGTTGCCAGGTTATTAATAAATGATAATAGACTATCTCGCTAAGGCAGGGAATCTATCTCAGTGAGATAGTCTATCGTTTTATTCGGTAAATGAAAATTACATGAAATAGCTTTTCATGTTGATATTTGTTCTTTATTCTTGAAAACTAAACTAATAACTAAACTAATAACTATGACAATGAGAAAATCAACTAAGTTTTTGTTCTCAGCATTGCTGGTAAGTAGTTGCTTGGCAACTCAAGCTCAGCAATTGGCATTTCCTGAAGCTCAGGGATGGGGACGTTTTGCGGTAGGTGCCCGTGATGGAGGTACAGTTTATCATGTTACTAATTTGAATGATTCTGGTACTGGGTCTTTGAGAGATGCCATCAGTCAGCCCAATCGCATAATCGTGTTTGATGTCGCTGGTGTCATCAACATTAAGGGCCGATTGGTTTTTAAAAACAACTTATATATTGCGGGTCAGACAGCTCCAGGCGAAGGTATAACCGTCTATGGTAATGGCGTGTCCTTCTCGGGTTCAGACAATATTATCGTACGCTATATGCGTTTCCGTATGGGACACAATGGCTCGTCGGGAAAAGATGCGGCAGGTATAGCCAACGGACAGAATATGATATTCGACCATTGTTCTTTCTCTTGGGGATTGGATGAGACGTTTTCCATCAATCCAGACAACAAAGGTGTCGTTCCTGGCTACATAACGATTTCGAATAGTATTATGGGACAAGGGTTGATGCCTCATAGTGCGGGAGGCTTGATGCAGTCTGACTACATTTCGCTCTATCGCAATCTTTATGTAGATAACGCAACTCGTAACAACAAGATAAAAGGAAAAACCCAGTATGTAAACAATATCGTTTATAATTGGAAGAATGGTTGTTACATTATGGGTGGAGACTCTAAGGGAGATTCCTTTGCTAATATAGAAGGCAATTTGTTTATCAATGGTCCTGCTAACGGTGGAAATGTCTTTTCTGGTGGAGGAGGAGAAGGTGCGTTTAGCTTCTATGGAGAGGATAACTGGCAGGATAGCAATATGGATGGTAAGTTTGACCCTGCTGAGGTGACAAACTATGCGGCAGGTGTGCGTCAAACGACTCGCTATGATTATCCAGAGATGCCAAAGTATCCCGGCAATAGTTTGTTGACCAATCTGCTTCCTACTGTAGGAGCGTCTTTGCCATATCGCGACTATGCGGATTGTTATATGGTTGACGAAGTTAATTCTCTTGGAAAGAGTGGAGAATTGATATCTAATGAGGAAAATCTGGTATATGGTAGCCCTGCTACATGGACTGTTTGGGGAGGCAATAAAAAAGTAGATACCGATGGTGACGGTATGCCTGACGAGTGGGAGAAAACGCATGGGACAGATCCTAACAAGGATGATGCGATGGTAATCGCAACCAATGGGTATGCTAACATCGAGAACTACATCAACGGCATTACTGTCGATGACCGCGATTATTTCTTACGTGCCCCGATGTGTGTGGAATTTGTTTCTGCTACAACTACGAGCATTAAGTTGAAGTGGAGAGATTATACGTATGCTGAGGATGGCTTTATTGTAGAACTGAAGAAGGCTGGTGAAGAGGCTTGGAAAGAAGTGGCTCGTGTGGCAGCTAATTCGACTTCGTGTACAATTGAAGGTCTTGAACCAGGCACTGCTTTCTTGACGAGAGTGCGTGCTTTCGAAGGTTCCGACAAATTCTCCGAGTATTCTCCAGAGCTCACGATGGCCACTCGTCCTGTAGAAGCAGGCATGTTGGATATAGATTCTTATCAACCAGATTTGACATGGGATAATTCTGCTACTGTTTGGGATTATAGTGCCAAAAGTTGGAATGGTGGTTTAGCGTCTTTTACTGATAACGAAAAGGTGCTCTTCGATGCCTCAAAGGATGTTCATGTGGCACTGGATGAGACTGTGAGTCCTGCTGCTCTTGTCGCCAAAGGTGATGGAAACGTAGAGATATCTGGCGCTGGTGCAATCGCTGGTGAGACTTCTGTCAATAAAGCCGGTGAAGGCACTCTGACATTAAATACATTAAACAATTACACCGGAGCCACGGTGCTTCATGAAGGAGTGTTGGCTTTCAATACTTTGAAAAATGGCAGTGAGCCCAGCTCTATTGGTGCGAGTGCAAACTTTGCGCAGAGTTGGATTTTTGATGGAGGAACTTATCGCTATACAGGAGAAACAACTGCTACGGATAAAGCGGCTCAGATAAAGAGGGAATCGACTTTTGAAGTAGAGAATAGTGCTGCGACGGTTACGATGAATGGATCGTTTGAAGGAGACGGCAATATAGTCTTTGATGGAAAAGGTCAAGTATCTGTTGCCTCAAGTAAGTTCTTTGGCTACAAGGGAACGACGATTCTTCGTGGAGGAACTCTCAATCTCTCGACTATTGAGGTCGCAAAAGCGGGTATAGGTTCTTCTTCCAAGCTGATTATGGAAGGAGGAGAACTGAAGACGAATGGTGAGGATAACAGTTTTGAGACTTACTCATTCCCGATAGAAGTGAAGGAAGGAACGGTTTCGCAGTTCTCTCCACACCGCAATTGTTATATAGCTACACCATTGACCGGGTCTGGTACTCTTCAACTGAATGTTCCTTATTTGCGAGAGTATCTGAAGGGTGATAACTTCTCAGCATTTGCAGGACGTTTGGTTGCAAATGGTATATCTTCTGAAAAAGAAGGGTCTTTGTTCTTGCTGAATGATAATTCCGTTAATTTCAAGAATAGTGTTGTGGAGTTGGCAGGTAACGCTCGTATGGGAATTTGGGCTACGAAAGGTAATGCTACCATAGGAGGATTATCAGGTGCTTCAACTACTTATTTGAGTGGAAGTAGTAAAAAAACAAAAGATTTTGAGTGTATTTGGAACATAGGAACCGCCAATACGGATGAGACTTTTGCTGGAAGAATCAACAATTGGTCTATGAGTGGCAGTAGCTCAAAGTATCAAGGTACGGTAAATATCAATAAGCAAGGTACTGGTTATTGGCGTTTGACAGGTGACAACGACTATAAGGGTGTCACCAACGTACAAGGTGGTAATTTGATAGTTAATGGCACAAATAGTGGAACAGGAGCAGTAAATGTCATGAAAGATGCAACTCTATCAGGTGAGGGAAGTATTGCTGGTGCTGTTTGTGTAGATGCTGGTGCCACGATCCAGGCAGGAGATTTCGAAAAAGGCGCTAATGGCGCCAAGTTGTCTTTGAAAAGCTCTTTGACCGTCAAAAGCTGTGGTATTGTTAATGTGTTGTTGGAAGGTACAAGCAACAATGTGATAGCTTCTGATGCTGTAACCTTGGAGGATGGCGCTGTCATCCAAATGGGAGACGCGGATGTACCAATGACCTTTGTCGATGGAGAAGTATTCAAAGTCTTCTCTTCTGGAGTGACATTAGGCGGAACAGTAAAGATGATTCCAGAGAAACCAGGAGAGGGACAAGTTTGGGATTTGACTTCTCTTTCTACAGAAGGTATTGTCAAGGTCGCCACTGCTACAGGTGTTGGAAATATATCTATGCAGGAAATCCCTGCCAAAGTAGAATACTACGATTTGTCAGGAAGAAAAATCTCTAATGTGGGTGATGGTGCATATTTGTTGCGATTGACTACAAAAGCCGGAAAAGTGGTAACACGAAAAATCATGAAATAAAATGATGGGTGGAAGTGTACACAATTGTACACTTCCTCCTATATATGCACACGAGATATAAAATAACTTCTTAAAAGAATCATAAATGTGTGTCTGTGCCTTGTTTGCTATAAATGCACCTTATTTTATCTATAATAAGTGCACATCTTATATAAAATAGGTATTTTAGTTCAGACATATTTTATTTACTTATTTGCCATTTATAGCAAATATTCGTCCAATACTATGTGCGTGAAATTTCGTTTGATGGAATGAAAATATATGATAGTGTACAATTTTGTATAGCTATAATATGTGAAAAGCACTAATTTTGCCATCGAAAATAGCTAAAAACAAATGAAAAAATTAATCTTAAGTATTTGCCTGTTGTTTGCATTGAGCTCTATGGCTCAGCAACCCATCGACAGAAAGAAGGTGGTAGAGCGTAACAATCCACATGTTACGACAATGGATTCGCTCAACTCGCTCTCTGTAGGTAATGGTGGTTTTGCCATGACCGTAGATGGAACAGGTCTGCAGTCTTTCCCTAAGTCCTATTCTCACGGTGTTCCATTGGGAACCATGAGCGACTGGGGCTGGCATTCTTTTGCCAATCCTGAGAATTATCAACCAGAGGAAAGCTGGCGTTATTATGATTTTGGAAGAGGCCGTAAGGAACCTTATGCCACACAGGTAAAGGACAACAAACGAGCCAAGGCAGCTGGCGACTGGTATCGCGTAAACCCTCATCGTCTGCATTTGGGTACATTGGGATTGTCGCTGGGTGCAGATCCTAAGCAGATCAAGCAGATAGACCAGACACTGAATATGTGGGAAGGTATGATCAAGAGCAGCTTTATATATAAAGGTAAGGCATACCAAGTGGAAACAACCTGCGACCCTGTTCTCGATATGATAGCTACCCATATTCAGTCTAAGGGAACCATCGCTGTGGATGTACGCTTCGCTTATCCTACTGGTGGACATTGCGATGATGCCTGCGACTGGACTAAAGATAAGTTACATTCCACGACACTTGTTGCTCAAACATCCAACTCTGCAGTTTTAAAGAGAATAATCGATGAAACCGTATATTTTGTGATGTTAAGATGGCAAGGCGCTGCTAAATTAAAGCAGAAAGGCAAGAACTTCTATCAGTTGCAAGCCAAGTCTTCTGACTTGAAACTTACCTGTGAATATGCTGAGCAGACATCCACAGCCAACAAGACCTTTGCCGAAGTAGCTGACGCAGCCAAGGCATACTGGATGGGTTATTGGAAAAAAGGTGGTATGGCAGACTTCTCCAACTGCAAGGATCCCCGTGCCAAGGAGATGGAGCGCCGCGTAGTATTGAGCCAGTATCTGCTCGCCATTCAGGATGCAGGCGATACACCTCCACAGGAGACAGGACTCACCTATAATTCATGGTTTGGCAAATTTCATTTGGAGATGATTCTCTGGCATCAGGCACAGTTTGCCTTGTGGGGACACCCTGAGATGTTGGAACGTTCACTTTCCTGGTACATCAAGGCAGAAGCCAATGCCCGCAAGATAGCCGAGCGACAGGGCTTCAAGGGAGTGCGCTGGATGAAGATGACCGACCCTTGGGTAGGCGAGGCACCTTCAGGAGTGGGAAGTTTCCTGATCTGGCAACAGCCTCACCTTATTTATTTGGCAGAGTTGCTCTATCGTGCCAACCCAACACCTGCACTCTTGCAGAAATATGCACGCTTGGTCGATGAAACCGCCGAGTTTATGGGCGACTTCGCTGATTATGACAAGCAGAACGACCGCTATATCCTTCGTGGTTGTATAGCAGCTCAGGAAACTCTGCCAGCAGCAACAACCATCAATCCTCCTTTCGAGTTGAGTCAGTGGCATTGTGCCCTTCAGATTGCACAGACCTGGCGTGAGCGATTGGGCAAGGAGCGCAATGCACATTGGGATGATGTCATTCAGAAGATATCTCCATTGGCATCCAAGGACAGTCTGTATCTCGCAGCTGAGACCGAGCCTGATACTTATAAGAATGAAAAGATGTACAGCGATCATCCTGCAGTGATGGGAGCCATCGGCTTGTTCCCATACAACAGTCGTCAGATTGACTTTGCCAAGATGAAGAAGACCGAACAGTGGATTTGGAAGAACTGGAAGTGGGAGACATCTTGGGGCTGGGATTATCCTATGATGGCCATGGGGGCAGCCCGCATGGGAGAGCCCGAGAATGCAGTTGGAGCCTTGCTGATGAAGCAGCAGAAGAACACCTATTTGGTAAGTGGTCATAATTATCAGGATGGTCGTCTTCGTCTTTATCTTCCTGGCAACGGAGGTTACCTGATGGCTGTAGCTATGATGTGTGCAGGCTGGGACGGAAGTGTTCATCCCAATCCTGGTTTCCCACAAGATGGCAACTGGGATGTGAAATGGGAAGGCCTGAAACCTCTCTTTTAGCCTGGTAGGAGAAAAAGCCACACTGCTAAATACGTTCGTAAATACTACAATAAACTTATATAAACTTAAAAAATCATTTTATGCAAAACAAATCACTTATGTTCCAGGTATGCATGGTATTGTTCATGCTACTGGTGGTTCCTGTGAAAGGCCTCGCTCAGGGGGTGACTATTTCAGGACAAGTGACGGATGACATGGATGTAGTTATCGGTGCGACGGTAAAAGTTGTGCCAGGTAATACAGGCACCGTTACCGACGTGGATGGTAACTTTAAGCTGACCGTTCCTTCATCTGCCAAATCTTTGGTTATTTCTTATGTAGGTTACAAGACCAAGACCGTCGACATCAAGGGCCGGACACAGATTAATACCCCAATTCGGGATAAAATAGCGATTAGTTGCATGTGAAGACAGATACGCGAG
>OJMJ01001149.1_pt1 | contig 11677 bp, 6 predicted proteins | sample 1597181 | NCBI WGS metagenome assembly OJMJ01 (sample SAMEA2452126, study PRJEB22498) | human gut metagenome | biome: human feces; feature: human gut; material: feces | place: Australia | collected 2012
CGAATGGTGAGCAGCTCTGGTATGACAAGAACGGCAACGTAACCAACGAGTTCCGTGAGAGCGACAAGGTGATGACAGGCAAGACCTATGATGCACCTTGGATGGGTGGTTTCGGTACAAGCTTCCGTTGGAAAGGCTTGCAGCTTTCTGCCCAGTTCAGCTGGATTGGTACACGCTACGTCATCAACAACGACCGCTTCTTCGAGGAGAGTGGTGTAACCTTCGGAACTGTTTACAACCAGTCAAACCGTCTGTTGTACGACCGTTGGAAGCAGCCGGGCGATATTACCGACATCCCACGTTGGGGTGAGGTAACCCAACTCGACGACCGCTTCCTGGAGAACGCATCGTTCCTCCGAATGAAGAATCTCAGTCTGTCGTATTCGTTGCCACAGAGCTTGTTGCGCAAGACCAACTTCTTCTCTATGGTTCGCATCTACGGACAGGCACAGAACCTCTTCACCATTACCGGTTTCAACGGCTTGGACCCAGAGGTTTCATCCAATATTTACCAGGCGCAGTATCCAGCTTCACGCCAGTTTACCCTGGGTGTGGAACTGCAATTCTAAGCTAGAAAGGAGAAAACAAAATGAATATCAGAAATATAAAGACATACATCCTGTCGGGTATCCTGACCCTCTCGCTGTCTTCCTGTCTTGACAAATATCCAGAGGATTCCATCCGCATGGATGAGGCTATCAACAAGGTGGAAGATGTGGATAAGCTGGTGATCGGTATCTACGACAGTTTCAAGAGCAGCGCCTTGTATTCGGGCAATCTGACTATCCTGCCAGATTTGCAGGCAGACTTCGTGTTCTGTGTAAAGGGCTACTCGAATGCCTACGGCGACATCTATCGCTGGAAAGACATCAAGGCAACCAATACCGACATCGAATCGGTTTATGCCGACCTTTATGATGTAATCAACCGATGCAATTTCCTGCTCGACAATGTTGATAAGGTAAAGGCTGCAACTACCGATGACAAGCAGCTTGACAAGCTGGAGCAGTATGAGGGCGAGGCTTACTTTGCACGTGCCCTGGCTTACTCAGAACTGATCAAGTGTTTCTGCAAGGCTTACGATAGCGATGAGCAGGCAGAGAAGGAACTCGGCGTAGTACTTACAGAGCACTACAAGGGTAATGAGGTTCAGAAGCGAGCTACCCTGAAGGAATCATACGAATTCGTATTGAGTGACCTCGATAAGGCTACTGAATATCTGAAGGTAGGTGATGACTTCACCGGAAGTCTCTACAACGAGATTTACTTCAATGAATATACCTGCCATGCCTTGCGTGCGCGCGTATCCTTATATATGCACAAGTACGATGATGCCATCAAGTATGCATCCAAGGTAATCGGCAGCAAGTTCTATACCCTGGAGAAGGCTTCTTCCAACACCTATTCCAATCAGGTGAAGGATTACAAGTACATCTGGGCCTACGGTGATTCACGCGAGGCTATCTGGAAGGTAGGTTTCACGGTGAACAGTTATGGTGGTGCCCTGGGTACTATCTTCGATAACTACAACTACGTAAGTTATCGTCCAGACTATGTGCCTGAGACCTGGGTCATCAATTCATTCGACAGCAACGACCTTCGTGCCGCAGCCATCTTCACTACTCGTGTAACAGGTTATGAGCACGGCTTGCAGTGGCCTCTGTTGAGCAAGTATTTCGGTGATGCCACCTTCTTGAACAACAATATCCTTCACGTTCACCAGCCAATGGTATTCCGTCTTGCCGAGCAGTATCTGATCCGTGCCGAGGCTTATGCGATGAAGAAGGACTACACCAAGGCAGGTAAGGATATCTCAACCCTGCGCACCGCCCGCTACTCTTCTTATGGCGGCAACACCTCTTTGAGCGAGAGCAATGCCTTGACCGTTATCGAGTCGGAGCGTGTGAAGGAACTCTATATGGAAGGCTTCCGCCTGAACGACCTGAAGCGCTGGCACAAGGGATTCGCCCGAAAGGTGAGCGACCAGCCTGCTGCCAACTTCGTACAGAGCAGCCTGAAGGTAGAAAAGGACGACCCACTCTTCGTATGGCCTATCCCACAGCATGAGCTGGAGGCACCGGGTTCGGAGATTGAGCCTAATGAAAGTAACAAATAAAATAAGGAGACGATCATGAAGAAAATAATGATGGGATGTTTGGCAGCCGTGGCTGTACTCATCGCTCTTGCGAGCTGTTCGCAGGATTATACCACCTATTCGGGTCCAAGTCATATCATGTTCTCTGATACGCTCTATCAGTATGCCGTGCAGGAAACCAACGAGGTTTTCAATGTTCCTGTTTCGGCTACCGAGAAGGTTGATTACGACCGCACCTTCGGCGTGGAGGTTGTAGATAAGCAGAGCAATGCCATCGAGGGGCAGCACTATCGCATCCTCAACAACACCGTTACGATCAAGGCGGGAGAGATGGTAGGAAACGTGCAGGTGCAGGGTATCTATGAGAATATCGGAAAGACCGACTCTCTGGGCTTCACCCTGAAGCTGGTGATTCCGGAGAAGTATAACTGGACAGAGCTTTACAAGGACTACACCCACGTGGTGATGCAGAAGTCTTGTCCTTTCGATATCCACAACTTCTCTGGCTGGTGCATGGTAACATCTACCTTCTACAGCAAGTATCTGAACAACGTAACCAACCGTCTGATCAAGACCGAGGTAGTGGAAGGCGAGGAAAATACCGTTCTGCTGAAGGATGTTTACTACAAGGGCTACAACCTGAAGTTGAAGTTCAATACCGATAACATCCTGGAACCAAAGGTAGAGATGGACGATCAGATAGCCGGTGAGACCGGCGAGGCGTTCGGCACCATCTATGGAGATGGCAAGTTGCGCATCAGCCAGCCATCTTTCTACACCTCTTATTATAATACCTGCCAGAACTATGTATTGCAGTATGTCACCATGAGTGTTGACAACAAGGATGGTTCATCCTTCGGCACCGTGGGCACCTTCATCACCATGTATGAATGGATCAGCGATGCAGAGGCAGAGAAATTAAAAGAACAAGGATATTAAAAACAGAATAAAGTAAAATGAAAACATTGATTTCAAAATATTGGCTCGTACTCATGGCGCTGGTTTCAGTGACCCTGTTCACTGCTTGTTCCAGCGATGACGACGATGCCGTAAACCCTGTGTTCCCACAGGTACAGACTATCGCAGGTGCAGCTGGCGACGAGTTGGACTTCACCTTCGAAGCCAACGAGAACTGGAGCCTCGCTTCTTCTGCCATCTGGTGTAAGCTGGCGCAGGGCGAGAATGCTGATGCCTTCGTGCTCAATGGTACAGCAGGCAAGCAGACCCTCAAGGTAAAGATTACGGCAGATGATGCCAGCAAGGATATGAGCGTGGCTCAGCTCTTCCTGACCATGGGTGGTCAGAAGGTTGCCATCGCTGAGGTAAAGCGTTCGGCTGCCGGCTATGAGCTCAAGGTTTACGATGAGTTGGGCAACGATATCACCGAGACAGGTATTACCGTTGGTTACAAGGATATCGCAGGTCAGCCTATCTACAACAAGTTCTCTGTCAAGGCAAACTATCGTTTTGCTGTTACCAACACGCCTGCCTGGGTAGAGTTGGAAGGCGGCTTCCTGGTAGGTACACCTAACAAGCCAGCCGTAGGCGGTGCAGCCTTCAAGGAGAACCAGGGCATGAGTGCCAAGTATGCCATTGCCAAGGATGCCAACTACACCGTTACCTTCTCTTCTGAGGATGGCAAGGCTGCCGTTACCGTACCGGTTATCTATAATGGTATGACCACCAACACCATGGATGTTACATATCCTACCGCTTCACAGTGGGCAGTATGGAATGTATCTCTGGATGGCAAGGTATTCACCCAGAACGGCTCAAGTCTGAATGGCGAGACCACCAACGCGTTTACTTTCCACAACTTCGTTCCTTTCACCCTCAAGACCTTTGGTGATGCTTATCAGCTGGTAGTCTTCGAGAACAAGGAGAATGGTTTGTTCGAGGATGCTTCCGGCGCTGTTCAGTTGCTGGGCGAGAAGGGTGATGTGAAGCTCACAGTGGCTCCATTGGGCAGCGGAAGCCGTGAGTTCCTGGTCTATGCATTGCCACAGAGCGTATTCGAGAGTCTGGAGAATGGACTCGACGGAATGCTGGAGGATGACTTCATGACCGTGAAGAGCGATTACGACCGTTACTTCCTGATGGACATCGTACAGAAGGAGGACAAGAAGGGCGAGTCTGCAGTTACTGCTCCTATCGTAACCAGCATGGGTATGGAGGCAGATTGCGCCTTGACAAGCAATGCCGACTATAAGATGTATGCCGAGGGCTTCTTCAGCTATACAGGCAACGAGGTATTCGAGTCAACTGTTTATGGTGGCTATGTAGCCATCTATCCACAGATCGACGGATGGAATCCTGGTGATGGTGCCTCTGTCGTGATTTATGATGGTACAGGCGAAAAGATGGGTGACTATGAGGTAGGACAGGACGAGAAGGGCATCTATGTAGGAATGAATGTAGATGGACTCAAGTTCCCTATCTTCGCAGGATTCAATGATGCCCAGGGCGCTTGCAAGCGCGTAGTCTTTATCAATAATATGGGATTTAGAAGCAAGAGAAAGTAATGAAGAAATTCAAAAGATATAGCAAGGCATTCCTGTTGCTCCTGGTTGCAATGATGACCCTGGTAGTGACAAGCTGCTCCGACGATAACACCGAGGGCTGGGACGGCACATACGGTTATGTGCAGTTCATGCTCTCCAAGAAGGTTTCGTCGAGAGCCACCCGTGCCGCTGCCATCGATAAGCTTGAGAAGCTCGGCGATGCCAAGAAAATCAAGGTGGTGATGGAACATGACGGTACAACCGTATCGCAGACATTGTCGCTCAATGCCTACAATGCCGAGAATGCGGAGTATGGATTGAGAAGTGATAAGCTGCAGCTGGCATCAGGTTCTTACACCATCATCGGTTTCTATCTCTATGATGCCGTAGATGAGGAGCTGCTTGCCTCTTCTGCAGGCGAGACCTTCACCGTTGTGGGAGGCGGCTTGACCAAGCAGGACCTGATGGTGGAGACCGTAGAGCGTGGTAAGGTGCAGTTCGACCTCATCAAGCAGTGGGAGAAGACCCGTGCCGGAAAACAGGAGTATCTCTTCTCCAGCATCCGCATGATTGATGTGAGCGTAACCAACCTCTTCACCCGTGAAACCTTCACCTTCGCCAACCTGAAGGTGAAATACAAGGAGGGAAGCAAGGAGAATCAGAATCCGGACAACGAAGACGATAAGTATATGGATGTGGCTACTGCCCATTGCGATTCTACCGTATGGCTCCCGGCAGGTACCTATCAGGTTACCTCTTATACTACATACGGCAAGACCGGTGCGGTGAAGACTACCTACGAGACTCAGCCGGTAAAGGGCGAGGCTTTCGTGGTTACCGACAACAAGCTTACAGACAATGCCCAGGTGCCTATCCTCCTCTCAGAGACCAAGGAATACATCAAGGACTACAAGGCATTGAAGGCTATCTGGGAATCTCTGCAGGGCAAGGACTGGAGTTTCTATGGTGATGCTACCTTCCACGGTGCCAACTGGAACTTCAACAAGGAACTCGATATGTGGGGTGAGCAGCCTGGCGTTACGCTTAACAGCAATGGCCGCGTCATCGGTCTGGTCATCGCTGGCTTCGGTGCCAAGGGTATCGTGCCTGATGCCATCGGTCAGCTGACTGAACTTCAGGTGTTGAACTTCGGTTCGCACGACGAGAAGATTGGTGCCAACCTCTTCTCCGCCTACGATGCCAGCAAGTTGAGTGCCGCTCATAAGATGGCAATGCGTCATGATTATGAGAATAAGTTCCTGAAGTATGACCCACGTGCCCATATGTCGGAGATGATCGTGGAGAGTTTCAACTCTGATAGCAAGAATGCCAAGAACTTCATCAAGAAGGATTCCAGAATCCAGCTGAAGGATGCTCAGATTGGTTTGACTACCAATAAGATTACAGGTATTTCGAAGGCAATCTATCGTCTGACCAAGATGCAGCAGTTCTATATTGGTAACTCACCAATCACTGCGGATGAGGTTTGTGTCAAGTTCTATGATGATGAGAATTCAGAGTACCATCGCTTTGCCGAGGAATATACCGAGGAGGCATGGGACAAGATGACCACTCTCACCGACCTGGAGCTTTACAACTGTCCTAAGCTGACCCGCCTGCCGGATGTGTACTACAATCTGCCGAATATCCAGGCGTTCAATCTGGCACGTAACAAGGGTATCAAGGCAGCGCAGCTGCGTGACGACTGGGAGCAGATGGCAACTAGCAAGATAGGTAAGACCCTGCAGATTCTCTACCTGAGTTATAACAACCTGGAAGAGTTCCCTGCCACATGGGCACTCCGCAACATGGTGAAGCTGGGCTTGCTCGACCTTGCCAACAACAATATCAAGAAGGTGCATCCATTCACCAAGGAGGTCATGCTTTCATCACTCTATCTCAACAATAACCAGATAGAGGAGATTCCTGCCAACCTGTGCGGTTTCTCAGAGAATACCGAGAGTCTGAACTTCTCTTATAACAAGTTGAAGAAGATCCCGAACATCTTTGATGCAAGCTCTGTACACGTGATGGGTTCTGTAGATTTCTCCAACAATGAGATTTCGGGTGTGGATGACGCAGGCGGTTACAAGGGTATCAATGCCTCAACCGTATCGCTTGCCAACAACAAGTTCAGCAAGTTCCCTTCAGAGCTGATTGCTGCCGGTTCGCCAATCATCACCCTCGATCTGAGCGGCAACCAGATGACCAGCATCCCTAAGGGTTCCATCAAGGGTAAGTATGCTTATCTCTTGCAGGTGATGGACTTCCGCTTCAACAAGTTGACAGCTCTCTCTAACGACTTCTTGAGTGATAACATGCCATACATCACCAACATCGACCTGAGCTACAACTGCTTCAGCGAGGTTCCTACCCAGCCATTGAACAGTGCCAACCTGCGTGCGTTCGGTATCAACCATCAGCGTGATGCCCAGGGAAACCGTCCTCTCCGCACATGGCCAACAGGCATCACCAAGTGCCCAAGCCTGATTCAGTTCCAGATTGGTTCCAACGATATCCGCAAGGTGGATGAGACATTGACCTCTCACATGTATATCCTGAACATCTCAGACAACCCTAACATCTCTATCGATGTAACCAGCGTCTGCGCATACATCAAGGCAGGTATGTACAAGTTGTTCTATGACAAGACCCAGGACATCCGTGGCTGCGATGCATTGGATCTCGAAAATTAAACTATAAGGAAGTAAGATAATATGAAATATATTAAGAAACTTACATGGCTCCTCGTTCTCGGTGCCGGTCTGATGACCGCATCCTGCAGCGACAATGATGATGTGGAAATCCCTGGTGGACTCGCCATCGACAAGGAGCAGATAGAAATAGGAGCTGAGGGCGGAAGCGAACAGCTCGCCATTGCTGCCTCTCAGAACTGGGTGAGCAGCGTGGTTGAGCCTTGGCTGATGCTGACTCCTGCCAACGGTGTGGGTTCTACCACTGCTACGGTAATCGTAGATTCTACCTTGACCAATGGCCGCCGTACCACCGACATCGCCTTCATCGGCGATAACGGTCAGCGCCGTACCATCTCGGTCGTACAGTTTGGTTATGGCAAGCAGATAGACATCAAGGACCCTGTTGTGGAAATCGATAACTCCGGCTCATACGATGAGCGTGCTTTCGAAAGTCTGATTTCTGCCAATGTGGAATGCAAGATCGGAAGTATCGAGTATTCCTTCGAGGGCGATATGACGGATGCCGAGAAGGCGGAGAACGAAAGTGAGCGTGAAGGATGGCTCCTGAACGCCAAGAACGAGGATAAGCTGACCGGTACCAACCTGGGTATCGTGCTCGACCGCAAGGCGCGTCCTCGCAGCGTGAAGTTCAAGTTCCGCTGGAATATGAACATCGTTCCTGCTGTGCGTGTGGCTAAGGTTCATCTCGTTCCTGTGAATGCAGAAGATGAGCTTGTGGATGCTGACGGCAACAAGACGGATGATGTGATCCTTACCGTTCGCCAGGCTGCGGCTCCGAAGATTGAGGATACCCGTGCCGGTGACTCTCTCTCGGTCATCATGATCAACCAGAAGCTCAACAGTATGGCTACTTACGATACAAGCGACAACATGCGCAACTGGAGCAGTGTAACCCTCTGGGAGGCTACCGATGCCTTCGTGAAGCAGCACCCTGAGGCTGTGGGACGTGTGCGCAGCGTGAAGTTCAGCATGCTGAATCTCAAGCCGGGCGAGACTCTTCCTAAGGAGGTGAAGAACCTGAAGTACCTGGAGAGCTTCTTTGTGGCAAGTAATGACAATAACCAACTTCGAGAGATGCAACTCGGCGAGGACATCTGCGAGCTGGCTTATCTCAAGCATCTTACCGTACAGGCGTTCGGACTGGTTAAGTTGCCTGCGGGATTCAAGAAGTTGGGTAAGTCGCTGGAGAGCCTCAATCTGGTAAGTAACAACTTCAACAGATTGTCGGATATCACCAAGGTGGTGAATGCCCAGAACTTCCCTCACCTCACAGAGCTGATTCTCTATGCACAGCGCCGTTCCGATGTCTGCATCAATATGAGCGGATTGAACAAGAATAGCGACGGCAACTATATCTACAATACTTATCCTATCGGTATGTATGGTAATATCAGCAGCGAATATTCAGAGCGCCAGGCATTCCTCTCGCTTCTTACCTGGGACAACCTGAGAGCCCTGGAGCTTTCTTACTGTTTCCTGGAGGGTGAACTTCCTACCGATGAGGAGATGGACGAGGCCTTGGAGGCTGCCGGAAAGCCTACACGCTATACGGCTGCCGACTTCTCTACCAACAAGGCAGAATGGCAGGATAAGCTGGTGGGTGATACCTGCAAGTGGTTGCTCTCTAAATGGAACAACCCTGTAACCTGCAAGCAGAAGGATGGCACCATCGTTTACGAGGATGTCTATCCGATGTCTGTGCCACGCGTGTTGCCTAAGTGTCGCTCTTTGGCACTCAACCTCAACTTCTTCACTGGTGCGGTGCCTAAGTGGATTCTGTTCCACCCTCGCATGGTGCTGTGGAGCCCTGCCACCATGGTATTCAACCAGACGGAGCGTGGTTTCAACACAGAAGGTAAGGCTGCCGGATTCTCCAACATGGCAGAGGATACCTATAGCACAGCGTACTACTATGGATCTAAGGATCCAGGTTCCAAGTGGGAAGTGAAAGGCGTAGCTTATCCATTGTACTACCGTGCCTACGTGGCTGCCGGAGATGAATCTGGCGAAGAGGCACTTGCCAAGTACAAGAGAAGTAGAAAAGTAAGTAGATAATTAATATAGAAGCAAACAATGAAGAAAAAGTTTTTCTATATAGCAATGGTCGCTTTGGTATTGACAGGCTGTTCTGACAGCCTGTCAACCATCGACTCTTCTGAGGGCAAGGCAGACATCACCATCCCTTCTGATGCAGAGGCTGGTGAGTTGCTCATCAAGTTTGCCCCAGAGATGAGCAGCATTCTCGACCAGGCGCAAATGAGCAAGACTCGTTCCGGAATGGCTACCCGTTCGGGTATTCCTTCTACCGACGAGGTGCTCGACATCCTGGGAAGCTACAGCTTCGAGCGTGTCTTCCCTGTTGATGCAAACACCGAGGCAAGAACCCGTGAGGCGGGACTCCACCTCTGGTACACCGTGAAGTTTGACAAGAGCACCGACCTGAAGGCTGCCGCTGAGCGCCTGAAGCAGTTGGGCGAAGTTACCAAGGTGCAGACCAATGGTCGCATCAAGCGTGCCTACAATACCGATAGCAAGCGCATCTATCTCAGCGACAAGGCGCTTCAGCAGAAGGCAACCCGTGCGTCTGCATCTGGTGAGCCTAACGACCCAGGCTTCGCTTATCAGTGGCACTATCGCAATCTGGGTGCCGGCAACTATGGCTTCGAGAATCTCAACGATAATCAGGCTGGTGCTGAGGCTGGATGTGATGTGAATGCCGTTGAGGCTTGGAAAACCTGCGTAGGCGATCCTTCCATCATCGTGGCTGTGCTCGACGAGGGCGTGATGTACACTCACCCTGACTTGGCGCCTAACATGTGGTGCAATCCGGGAGAAACTTCTCAGGGTGCGAAGGCTGATGGCGACGGAAATGGTTATGAGGGCGATCTTCACGGATATAACTTCGTAGAGGAGAGCGGAAACATCACCTGGTCGGATGCCAATGATTCTGGTCATGGTACCCACGTAGCAGGAACAATCGCTGCAGCCAACAACAATGGTGTCGGTGTGAGCGGTGTGGCAGGTGGTGATGGTACTCCAGACTCCGGTGTCAAGATCATGTCTTGCCAGATCTTCTCCGGTCAGAACAGTGTTACCTTGGCAGGAGAGGCGAGAGCCATCAAGTATGCTGCCGATAATGGTGCAGTCATCCTGCAGTGCAGCTGGGGTTACAACTCTTCTGAGAGTAGCGAGCTGAGTGGTTACACTCCTGGACCTGCTACCGAGAAGGAATGGGCTGAGACCTATCCGCTGGAGAAGGAAGCGCTGGATTACTTCATCAACAATGCTGGTTCGCCAAATGGCGTAATCGATGGCGGTATTGCTGTCTTTGCTGCCGGTAATGAGTATGCGGGCAATCCTGCATTCCCTGGTGCTTACTCCAAGTGTGTGAGCGTAGCGTCGCTGGCTGCCGATTATACTCCTGCCTGCTATACCGACTTCGGTTCGCTCGTAACCTTGAGTGCTCCGGGCGGTGACTTGGAATACTATGGTAAGATTGGTGAGACTGAGGATGAATATTGGGCTGAGACTGGTGAACAGAAGGGTGCCGTGCTCTCTACTTTGGTAAAGAACGGTCAGCCTGCATACGGTTATATGGAGGGAACCTCTATGGCTTGTCCTCACGTATCGGGTGTGGCTGCCTTGGGTCTTGCCTATGCTGTCAAGCAGAACCGTCACTATCGTGCTGCCGACTTCATCTCCCTGATGAAGAAATCGGTGAAGGATCTGGATAGCCATTATCAGAATGGTGCTACCAAGACTTATTACATGAATCATACCACCGTGGGTGCTTCGCCTGAGACCATCGAGCTTTCCAAGTATATCGGCAAGATGGGTGCGGGTCTGATTGATGCGGCTCAGCTCTTGAACGGCATCCAGAACAAGGAACTCAGTTCGGAGATGAAGCTGCCTAATATGTATGTGGGTATCGAGAAGACTACTTCTCTCAACCTTACTGCTTATTTCGCAGGTCAGACCGAGGGCTACTCCTGCTCGGTTGCCAATACCAGCGTGGCTTCTGCTGCCGTAGATGGCAAGATGCTCACTGTGAAGGGTCTCGCTGCGGGTAGTACATCGCTCACCGTAACTGCTGCCGACGGTACCAGCCAGACTGTGACAGTAACTGTTCGTAAGAGCGCAGGCAACAATGGTTGGATGTAATATGAAGATATTTGCTTTCCTATCGGTTTTCTTCTTGGCTTTGCCTGTTACGGTGAATGCCCAGAAAGAATTGTTGAGGTTTGAACATCCGCTTATCGATGCTGGTACGATGACCGAGGACGATGCGCCTCGCACCTTTACCTTCGTGGGTAAGAATGTGAGCAAGAAGATACTGCACATCACACAGGTGAGAACCACCTGTG
>OJMJ01001157.1_pt1 | contig 11625 bp, 10 predicted proteins | sample 1597181 | NCBI WGS metagenome assembly OJMJ01 (sample SAMEA2452126, study PRJEB22498) | human gut metagenome | biome: human feces; feature: human gut; material: feces | place: Australia | collected 2012
GTAATCCACCGATCAGTGAAGTAATCACTACATAAATCAGAATCGGGCGAAGCAGAGGCAGTGTAATCTTAAAAAATACCTGTGTGGAAGTTGCTCCATCCACTTCTGCCGCTTCAAATAAAGAAGTATCAATTCCCATCATTCCGGCCATCAGAAGAATGGTTGTATTTCCGAACCACATCAAGCAGTTCATCAGTGCAATCAGGCCTCTGGCACTTCCGGTATGGGATAAAAATTTATATGGTTCTGAGATAAATCCAATCTGCATCAAAAGAGAGTTAATCGGACCTGCATCTGAAAACAGTGTAAAAAACAACATGGAAAATGCAGATGCCATGATCAGATTCGGCAGATATACAACTGTTTTAAAGAAACGGGTTCCTTTTAATCTGAGACGTACATCAGAGAACCATGCTCCAAGTACCAGTGACAAAATGATCTGTGGTATGAAACACATGATCCATAATAACATGGTGTTTTTGGTATAAATCCAGATATCTCCATCGGAGAAAAGCTTTTTATAGTTTGCAAGTCCGACGAAATTCGGTCCGACCTGCGTCAGTCCTGACATATAGTTTTCAAAGAAACTGTTGTAAATAGTGCTGACTAATGGGATCAGCTGAAAAATAACGTATACTACAATAAATGGAATCAAAAAGATATACCCCCATTTATTGTACCTTACTACCTTTCCACTACTTTTTTTCATGATAATCTGACCTCCTTTTTCAGAGTGTATTATTTTCATCCACAGAGCTCACAGCATCCTTCACCTTTATCCTGTGTAAACATGCTGTCAGCTCTGCGCTTGGCATTTTAACCTGAATAAACCGCACCTGCCTTCCTTATTGCATTCCGGCAGGCGCAGCTTTTCATTCATAACAACAGAATATCCGCAGAGCGTGCTTTCCATTGTTATTTTTAGATCATTCATCTTCTTAATATGTTAATTCCGGATATTTCTCTAAAACTGATTTGTAAAACAAGTCTAATGCCTCTTCTTTCGTTGCACTTCCTTCAAAATAGTTCTTCATTGCATGCTGAAATTCTTCGTTGCATCCCTGATCGTATGAAGAAAGATTACTTAAATCAAGTTTGGATACACCCTCATTATAAATACCAAGTGGATTCTGTCCGCCTAAGATTTTACTTGCGTAAGAGCTGTCTGCCATCTCAACGATTACATCCTGATTGTTTACAAAGTCATCATCTTTCTCGATGATCTCTCTCATAACATCATCATTGGTTGTCATCTGAAGCATGATATCTTTTACAAGGCTTGGGTTATCTGTTCCGTTTGCTGCACAGATCCATGTACCACCCCAGAAGAAGCCCTGCGGTCCTTCGGTTGCGCCCCAGCCACCGTTGTAACCGATACTGCCTTCGGTATCTGCTGCCATTGAAAAGTTTACTAACCATGCAGGTCCAAAGTAGCAGAATACATTTCCTTCCGGATAGAAACCTTTCTTCCAGTCATCACTCCACAGTTCGTATGTTCCTGTCTCGCCTGCATCTACAAGTTCTTTGGAATCATCAACCCATTTCATAATGTTGTCATCAATATTGATCTTGCCATCAACAACCCATTTGGAAGTAACGTTGTTGGAATATACACGGTAAGTATCGTTTGCGGAAGATGTGATGGTGTAGCCTGCATCTTTCATCTTCTTTGCTGTATCATTGAATGTATCCCAGTCTTTTACATAGTTCTGAACTTCTGAAGGATCATCAGATCCTAATACTGCTTTTGCTGCATCTCTGTTATAGAATAATACGCCAGGACAGCCCTGCCATGAAAGACCTTTTAATACACCATCAGAATTGGTAACAACATCTTTGGTGTACTGATACTGTTTAGAAAGATCTTCATCGGTAATACCAAGGTCTGTCACTGCCATTGTGTAGTCGGTATCAACATATTTCAATGCGTAGTCAGCCTCAACCAGGAACAGGTCGATCTTGTCATCAGCTGCTGCATCAGCCTGCTTTAACAGTGTTGCATCCAGATTGTTCTGATAAGCGTTGTCATCAGAAGGAGTGATGTTCCATACAACATCCACATCTCCAATCTTGCCATGAGTTCCGTCAACTTCTTCATATCCGGGATAGTGGTCAGTCAGACGGGATTTGAATTCTTCATTCCAGCAGTAAATGTTTAAAACCTTTCCTGTGTCTTCTGCCGGTTCGGATACTTCAGAACTGGTATCTGCCTTTGAAGTATCCGGTGTTGATGCATTGTTATCACTCTCTTTACTTCCGCAGCCAGCAAACATTGTTGCTACCATTGTTGCGCACAGCAGTGCACTTACGACTTTCTTTTTCATAATTCTCCTCTTTCTGCGCTGCTGCTTCATTACAGATCCATGTAGCAGCGCGGGCACAGATCTGCAGATAAACCGGTGAGTCAACGCAAAAAGGGTGTATGACACCTTCATACAACCCCTTTATTGTACTCTCTCAACATTAGTCAGTATAAGCATTTGTCTGACTTCTTGTCAAGAGAAGTATTAAATTTTTATTAACTCGTTTGCGAATGTGGTTCTGAATAGTTATCTAACTTATCTAACTCTTAAGATCGAAATGTGATCTCTCCTGTTTTGTCATCCATACTTTCCACAATAGCGAGCGACTCTACACGGATACCCTTGGAACGGATCAGGTCGCCGCCCTTCTGGAATCCCTTCTCAACGGCAATGCCGACACCCTCTACAGAAGCTCCCGCTTTATTGACAATGTCGATCAAACCCTCCAGTGCGCATCCGTTGGCCAGGAAATCATCAATGATCAGAATATGATCTTCCGGATGCAGGAATTTTTTGGAGACGATCACGTCATATACTCTCTTATGCGTAAAGGATTCGATCTTGGTGGAATATACTTCACCGTCAATATTTACGGACTGGGACTTTTTTGCAAATACCACCGGTACATGAAAATGCTGGGCTGCCACACAGGCGATGCCGATACCGGAAGCCTCCACAGTCAGGATCTTCGTAATCTTACGGTCTGCGAACAGACGCGCCCACTCTTTTCCCATTTCATTGAACAGATCAATGTCCATCTGATGATTCAGAAAAGAATCTACTTTTAATACATTCCCTGCTTTTACTGTACCGTCTTTGCGAATGCGCTCTTCGAGTAATTTCATTGTATGTCTCCTCTTTTGTTTCTACTTAATATATTCTGTGGTAGTACTTTAGGCTTTTATGTCTCTTATTATACGCAGGATATTGCTCCTTTTTCAATAGAAGAACTATATTTCTTGCTATTTTGATTACATTTTGCTATGTTAACCATGAGAATACTGAAATTACGAGGTGCCTTATGCCTATCAGAGGATATATCATAGAAAAATATAATGCTATGACCAACGCTTATACCTGCAATCGTCTGGTACAGGAAGCTTCTGCCCTGGATATGGATCTGCAGATTGTAGGGATCCACGATACTATGGTCTCTCCGCATGGTGTTATAAATCATGGTAAAATACTGGAACCCGTGGATTTTGTCATCAACCGCTATAAATGGGGACGGGAAAAGGATGCTATAAATGCACTTGCCACCCGAAGCTATAATCCTTTAACTGCTTATAACATCTATATTAATAAATTTGAACAGGTACGAAGGCTTCATTCCGAAGCCTTTCTGATCCCGAAATATCTTCTGGGAACTTCACTGTTGCCTTTTTCTTCTATTGTAGAACAATTGGGGCTTCCTTTTGTCGGTAAAGGACTGGAAAGCTCCATGGGCGAGGAAATCGTCTGCATCCGGGATAAAGCTTCTTATGAGGAACTCTCTCTTAACTACCCTTCATCTAAGGAATGGCTCTTCGAAGAATTTATCTCGGAAAGCTACGGCAGAGATCTGCGATTTTACAGCATCCGCGGAGAAGCCGTTGCCTGTATGCAGCGCAGATCCCAGGGGGATTTCCGTGCAAATGTAGCTCTGGGAGCTTCGGTAGAGCCTTACCCTGTCACACCCGGCATCCGTACCATAGCCGCAGATATTTACGAACAGACCGGACTGGATTTTCTGGGAATTGATCTGCTTTTTGGCAGAGAAAAACCTTATTTTTGCGAAATCAATGTTATGCCGGGACTGGAAGGCATTGAAAAAGCCTCCGGTATTAATGTTGCAGCAAAAGTTATGGAAACAATACGATCAGGCTTTGCATAAGGAACTCATCTCATATTTGTACCTGCACAGTGTACGAAAATATACGATACTACCGTATCAATAAAATTGCAGGTTACGGAAAGGTATGCTTATTTTTATGAATAATGTTTCCGGAACACCACTGGAATTTCATAAATTCACTACGCAGAAAGAGGCGGAAGACTTCGTCTATGCTTCCTATCTGCGGGCTGCCACACATCAGGACTATGCCGCTCAGGATGCCGGAAAAAGACATCCTGAGCTGACGAGATCTCTGCTCCGGCAGAAATCGATTGCTCCCTGTGTCGTCGTCACCGGAAGCAAAGGAAAGGGCTCCGTTGCCAATATGATTTCCCGGATCCTGCAGACAAATTATACCGTAGGACTGATGACCAGTCCTCATATTACGGATTTCAGAGAGCGCTTCCGCGTCAATGATACCATGATCAGTGAAGTCAGCTTTTGCCGTCTGATGGCACAGATCCAGCCGGAGATTCTGGACATTGCCTCCGATCTGCCGGAGTCGGTATGTATCAGCCCCATGGGCATTCAGGCGGACCTGGCACTGACTTATTTTTCGGAAAAGCATACGGATTTCAATGTATTTGAATGCGGAAAGGGTGCAAAATATGATGATGTGAACAACATTCGTCACGACTATGCCGTGATCAACCGGATTTTCTTAGAGCATACAAGAGAGCTGGGAGATACGTTAGCTGCCATTGCAGAGGATAAATCCCACGTCATCACCGGAGAGCAGAAGTGCGTGTATTTTGCCGAACAGGAACCGGAAGTACTGGAGGTTCTGGTTCGCCGCGCCGAGGCTATGCAGGTTCCCTATAAAATATACGGTCGGGATTTTCAGGCAGAAAATATCCGCTATACCTATTCCGGCATGCTATTTGATGTGGTGATTGGAGATAACATTTATCCGGATTTACAGATTCCGTTATTGGGAGAACATCAGGCAAAAAACTGTGCACTTGCACTTGCTGTATGTATGGATGTCATGGCGGATCTTTGCCGGGAATCCAATGCTCCGGATATATTTTCAGATACAATGTGCAATCAAATTCGCCGCCAACTGTCTGCGATCCATCATCCGGGGCGGATGGAGATTCTAAGTTCGGACCCTTTTATCCTGCTGGATGCGTGCATCCATTCCGCCAGCTGTGAAAATGTAAAAGAAGTTCTGCGTCATCTGGGGATTTCGAATTGTACTGTTATTGTGGGGATTCCGGAGGATAAGGATTATGCCGGTGTGGTCCGGTCTATGAAAGATGTGGCTGCCCGCATCATCCTCACCAGGTCCGGCAATCCGCATTATCATTTTTCCCCAAAACAGCAGGAGTCATTGGCAGAAGAGGGTATTGGCACGATATGGACAGACTCCGTGAAACAGGCACTGACTCTGACAAGTTCTTGTCCGGATCCCATCGTAATCTTGGGAACGACTTCGGTAATTTCCGAAGTAGAGCGGATTTTTCGGCAATCTTAACTTGCCCTCACCAGATACAGGTGCTACAATGAGGGCAAATAGAAGAGTAGCAAAACATTACGCAGAAAGGAGAAGTCCCATGACAGGTATTTACGGAATCGGTAATTATAGTCTGACCGGCAATTACGGATACGGTTATTCTACCGGTGCGGTATCTTCCGCACGGCCCGAAGAGAAGGGTATAGTAGTAAATCCCGGAAAATCCGATGTGGAAAAGCCCGGCAGGAAATCTTCTCCCGCAGAATGTGAGACCTGCAAGAACCGCAAATATCAGGACGGTTCCGATGAGATGGTCTCTTTCAAATCTGCATCCCATATATCTCCGCAGGCTTCTGCTTCCAGAGTTCGCGCCCATGAGCAGGAGCATGTAACCAATGCCTACAACAAAGCTGCACAGAACAACGGTAAAGTTCTCTCCGCCACAGTATCCCTGCGGACCGCGGTATGTCCCGAATGCGGCACTGTCTACACCGCCGGCGGCACCACCACGACTAAGATCAGCTACAGTGACGAAAGCAATCCTTATCAGCAGAACAAAAAATCCGCCGATGCTGCCGCAGTAATTGGGCGGAATTTGGATCTGAGTGCGTAATAAGGACCATTTTTGACATGCGAAAGCCCTCACATTTTTATGTGAGGGCTTTTTTATTTTCGTTTTAATACGCCACATACCAGTTCCGGTAGGGCAGGAAAGTGAATCCATCGCATTTTTCCGCATCTGTGTAGTAGATAATGTAGATCTTGTTACGTCCAAAACGAGATAACTTAAACACAAGAACAAAATCAACTTTGTCTTTTCCAGATTCTATATCCTTTAACATCTGCAAAAACTGAGGCCGTCCCTCAATATTCTTACCGGATTTTCCTTCATCCGAGTATTCTCCCGCTATCTTCATATCCTGAAATTCAGCATATTTCTTCAGCTTGTCTTTCTGAGCATCCAAGCTGTATCCATCAACCTGCATGGAAGTAGATACTCTTGTATATATATAACATTTTGTGTTTTTCATCGGTCATTCACCTCCGTTTTGTATCTTTCGTAATTGTGCCACAGCCTGTGGCACTTTTTACTCCAATTCCTTTTCGATTTCTTCTATAGACGGCAAGCTGCTTTTCAATTCCTCTGGTAATGCCTGCACTATCTGGTTTTTCCACTCTGCGACACCAATCGGATTCTGATACCCAGCAAGAGAATACTCCACAACTGTCTGATACCGCTTAATTCTTTCGATATCCTGTGGATTATCATCACATATCGCAATCCTCATATCCGTCTCCTCCCATCTGTAAAAATGATATACATTTGGGAGAATTCACTTCTTACTGCTGACTAATCATCAGTTTCTTCATGTATGCAAGCATACGCTCCAGAAAGGCATCTCTCTCTTCTCTGCTACAGTTTGCAAGAAAGAGTTCCTCATCGAAAGTGTTATGGTTATCGCCAGTTATCAGATAAGTAGGATCAATCTTGTACTTCTGATATAAAACTAGCATCTGTTCTCTCTGTAATCCATACAAACCATTTTCAATCTTGCGATAATGCTCTGTGCCTACTTCCAAAACCTCGGCAAACACTTCCTGCATATATCCCATGTTTTCTCTTGAAATTTGCAGCCTTTTCCCAATCTGTATATTTAACGGTTTTCTTTCTGTTCCCATGCTATAAACCTCGCTTTCACTGTAAATGATAGCAATGCATTACGCACGGAAACAGATTGCTTCACGACTTACAGAATGTCGTAATACAACTTTCCCCATAACGTGAAAAGGGAGCAATGGACTAGCATATCCATTGCTCTCTTCTTCAACGTTCTTATTTTTTATATTCCATTGCAAGTTATCTGTATTGATATATCTACTTTACTCTGCATACAAATTTATTACTGGTATTGCGAAAAATTGTGCAACTTCTGAACCCAGCAAGTTTCATATACAATCACCGTTCGTTTCAATAATCTTCTTGTACTCATATGCAGAATCTTTTAATATTCTTTCCTGTGTTTCAAAATCAATATAAATGAGTCCAAACCTAGGGCTATATCCTTCTGCCCACTCAAAGTTATCCATAAGAGACCAATACTGATAACCAATCACCGGAATACCTTCCGAAATTGCCCGCTTCACGCCACCAAGGTAACGATAGATAAAATCTGTTCTCTGTGGATCATGCACTTTTCCATCCAGACATACACTGTCATTATCAGAATATCCATTTTCTGTCACAATGATTGGTAATCCGTACCTCTTATACATAAAACGAATCGTCCAATACAGACACCCTTCATCCACAAGCCATCCCATAGAGTTTCTGGAACACCCTGGTTTTTGATTTTTATTTCCCTGTCCATAATTTCCACCTTCCATTGGTGAGTAAGTGTTGATTCCCACAAAATCCAGTGGCTGGAAGATTTCATCTAAATCCTTTTTGCTTGTTCTATATATTCCATATGCTGTTACACTTTCACCTTTTAACATTGGGTCACAAAACCATGCATTTCCCATAGTTCCCATTTGTCCCGTGTAGGTTGCATTGTATGCTTTCTCAATGGCTTCTACCGATTCGTTTTCCGGAATCACACAAGTAGTTGCCATCGCAATTCCTACTTTAGGAGTTGTTTTTGCTCTCTCCCGAATAATTTTTACTGCCTTTCCATGACACAACATGCAAACCCGTGACATTTTACTTAAGGAAAGGTATTTATGTTTAAATGGAGCATGCGCACCAACCATATAACCATTCATAATATAGCATTGGGGTTCATTCAAAGTCATCCACCAGGTAACCTGATCAGACAACGCATCTACTACCACCTTCACATATTCTGTAAAATATGTAATCGTGTTATCCGACAGCCATCCTCCTTCCTCTTGTACCCACTGAGGTGTTTCCCAATGAAACAGAGTAACCAGCGGCTCTATTCCTGCATTTATTAATTCATTGACTAACTCTTTATAAAAAACGATTCCTTTTTCATTGACCTGTCCTTTGGCAGGCATGATTCGACACCAATTAATAGAAAAGCGATATGTTTTTAAACCCATTTCTTTCATCAAAGCCACATCTTCTTTATACCGATGGTAATGATCACATGCATCGTGGCAAGTATCACCGTTCTTTATCCTCTTTTCCGGTGCAACATCCCAAATAGACGGACATTTTCCATCCTCGTTCCAAGCACCTTCAATCTGTGTTGCCGCAGTTGCAGCTCCCCACAAAAAATCCTTTTGAAATACTGATTTACTCATTATATATCCTCCTGAAATTCGTATTCACCGCTGCCTATTGCATGAGTGCTATTTCCTGGCATTGTTACTATACACTCGGTGTTTGCAGGAACTGTTACACTAAGTCTGAAAACACCCTCTACAAGCTCCCAACGCACAGCAATTTTGCCGTAAACTGTGTCAACGCTGCCTTCTGCCCATGACAGTGTTCCACCCGGAAGTGGTCTGACAGCAAATCGTCCGTAACCGGCAGTAATTGCTTCGATACCCAGAATTCGCCGATAATAAAAATCCCCCACCGCACCATATGCATAATGATTAAAAGAAACCATATCCGCAATAGAGTCAGCTCCTTTGAAGTGTCCATTTTCATCTAATGCATCCCACCGTTCCCAAACAGTGGTACCGCCGGCCTTGACCGTATACAGCCAGCTCGGACAATCCGTGTTTTGAATCAGCTTGTAGGCATCTTCTACATAGCCGTTATCGGCAAGTGCAAACGCAATATACGGTGTTCCCGCAAATCCGGTCTGAATCAAATGGTTCTTTTCCCGTACCATCTTTACTAAATGTGCCGCTGTTTCTTTTTTTCGTTCTTCCGGAATAAGGTCAAAATACAGTGCGCACACATAGTAGCTCTGGAATTCTTTATTTAGTGAGCCGTATTCCTTCATACAAAGTGCAGAAAAAGCATCTTTGATATTTTCCAATACTTCAGCAAAGTATGTTTCATCCGTTATCTTTCCTAATTCTCCTGCTGCTTTATGCATAATAGATACGCTATTTGCCAAAAAGCAAGTAGCTAAAAATTTTCCTTTTTTCTTCCACGCACCCACGCCCTCTCCCGGAGCACACCAATCACCATACTGAAAAGGATTTACATTCCACAAATATTTCTCTTTTCCCTTTCCAAATCTTGCCGCCATCCGAATTTCAGACATTGTGTACATTTTCATAGATTCATACTGGCTCGAAAGAAAATCTCTATTACCATATGCTCTGTAAACTGCCCATGGCACCATGGTTGCCGCATCGCCCCAAATTGCAATCGGTACTTGAAACGGAGTCGGCTGATAGGTTTTAATTTCCGGTATTGTAACCGGAAGGCTTCCGTTATCACGTTGGTCAAGCTGCAGGTCATAAAGCCATTTTTTCATAAAAGCTGATATATCCCGATTAAATGCTGCTGTTTCTGCAAACACCGCAATATCTCCGGTCCAGCCCATACGTTCATCCCGCTGTGGACAATCCGTTGGTATCTCAATAAAATTTGAACGCTGTCCCCATGCAATATTATTTTGAAATTTTGTTAAAAGAGTATCAGAGCACGAAAATTTACCAATTTCTTTCGCATCGGAAGTAAGAACGATACTCTCTAGTTTTACGACACGGATTGGTTTATCTGCGCTGATTTCCGCATATCGGAATCCCATAAATGTAAACTGAGGATGAAATTCCTGTATGCCATCCCTGCCACAAATAAGTGTTAATGTCTGCTTCGCTTTACGCAAATTCTTAACAAACAATTTTCCTTGTTCATCTATCAACTCCCCATGACGGATTGTAATTGCAGTGCCACAAGGAGCATCTACGGTAATACTTAAAACTCCGGCGTGATTTTGTCCAAAATCATAAACATTCCACGTCTTATTAACCGGAAGCAGCCTTTGGTCCTCTGTCACAAATGCCCCATAGTGTGCCTTTAATTTCAGCACATTTGGAAGTTCAAACACGGGCAGCCACTGCATTTCTCTTTCTCTATTGTCAATGGTTTGACCATTATAAAAATCAGCATAGCGCTCAGGTCCATCCATGGAACATTTCCACCTCGAATCAGTACCAATGACTTCGTAACTTCCATCTGCAAACCATAGATGCAGTTCTCCTATAAAACCACGGTATTTACCATAATTATTGTTTTTATTGCCTATTGTACCTAAAAACCACCCGTTGGCAACTGTAATATCAATCTCATTTTTTCCCTGTTTTATAAACTCTGTAACATCATAGCTTTGGAATTGCAGGTAAGTTTGATAATGTGTATAACCCGGAGTAAAATAATGATTTCCAATTTTACGGTCATTAATTTCCGCCTCATAAATCCCCATCGCACTTGCGTATAGGATAGCACGTCTAGGTTGCTTGGAAAGACTGATTTCTTTGTGATATATCTCCGGTGGAAGAGAATTTCGGGAATCATTCACCTTGCAAGAGTCAATCCACTTACCAGACCAATTTTCCTCTAACTTCCCGGAAAAGAATTCTGTTTTTTTTAAGCTACCTGTCCATAATTGTCTTCCACTGTTACAGTTACAGTGTACTCCCTGTGGGGCAAAAGTTCTGCCCCACAAGTAATATAAACGCTTTCGTTTGTATTTTGTTTTCCACTATTCCAAATGACATCCGTTCCTTCACAGATACAGACACAATAACTGACCTGTTTAATATTCTTCTTGTCACTTTGAAGTTTCCATGAGAATACCGGATGAGCGGAAGCAATACCAACTGGCGATATTCTTCCATCTACAGTTAGTTCCATTATTGTCAGCATATGCTTCCGTCCTTTCCAATTACTTCTTTACTTTTTGTTTTTTTGCTTGTTTTGCGAGATATTTAGCGTTTTCCACATCAAAATCAAGACCTTTTTTTGCACAATGTTCCTTCAAATCTGCAATGCGGTTTTCCTCGTGGATACGAGCATTTTCTTCTGCTTCACGGCTCTCCAATTCCGCAGGGTCAATCCATTC
>OJMJ01001161.1_pt1 | contig 11592 bp, 6 predicted proteins | sample 1597181 | NCBI WGS metagenome assembly OJMJ01 (sample SAMEA2452126, study PRJEB22498) | human gut metagenome | biome: human feces; feature: human gut; material: feces | place: Australia | collected 2012
AATCAATCCCAGTATTGTATGGGGATCAAAGTATGATAATAGAAGAGGATTATATTTATTGTGGGGTATGAGAAGAAGAGGAATGCGCGTGTGATAAGAGCCACGTTGAAGATATTCATGCCTGTGCCGCCGAAGATTTCCTTGCCTATGACCACAGCAAAAGCCACAGCTATGGCAAGAGCCCACAACGGACAGCCCACGGGGATGATAAGCGGGATGATGATGCCCGACACAAGGAAGCCCTCCTGTATCTCTTCACCCTTCCACTGTGCCCAAGCAAACTCGATGCCGAGGCCCACCACATAGCTTACGATAATTTTAGGAAGCACCTGCAAGGCACCGTAGATGAACATTGAGAAGAACGAAGCGTCAGCCAAAGCGCCGGCAGCCTTGTAATTCTGATATCCCACGTTGTACATTCCAAACAGCAGAGCCGGTAACAAGGCAATGACCACGAAGCTCATGATGCGCTTCGAGTCGATGGCATCGTGAATGTTGGTACCGGTCTTAGATGTGTTGTTGGGTACAAACAGGAAAGTCTCAAAGCCGTCAAACAAGCTGCGGAAGGCGTGGAGCTTTCCTTCGGGCTCGAAGTTGGGCTTGATGTCGTTAAGATATTTTCTTAGAAAATTCATACTTTTCTCTTTGTAATTTTTAGTTTATTGTTATGCGTTCTCTTTTCTCAGCATGTCGAGGCCTTCGCGCACGATGTGCTGCAGCTCAAGCTTTGACGAGTCAACAAACTCGGCCAAGGCAAAGTCTTCTGGAGCGACCTCGTAAATGCCGAGCTGTTCCATCTTGTCGATGTCGCCGGCTATGATGGCTTTGATAAGATACTCGCTGTAGATATCCATGGGCAGCACCTTGTCATACTCGCCGCTCATGATCATATGGCGCTCGCCACCCTTGATGCGGGCATCGAGATTGTACTCCTTCTTCTTACCGAAGAGCCAGGAGAGATAAGAACGCGATGTAGAGAACTGGTTGGTGCGTGGAAGAATCCAGCCCAGCATCTCGTCGCAGTCGTCACCCTCTGGGATGGCTGTGATCTCTGATGTGTGTCCGCCTACGTAATCTGACACAGTAGTCTTCACACCTGTCAATGGATTACCATTAATAAGACGTACATGTTCTGTAGCCTTCAACTGATTACCAACAAAAGTACTCAGCGGTGTACCAACCAAAACATCAGCATAACCCGGTTTCTTCATTTCGCTACCAGCAACAGCAACCACCTTGTGAAGGTTAACCTTGCCAGTAAGGAACAAACGACCAAAGAAAATAACTGATGCAGGATCAACGGTCCAAACCACCTCACCCTTATTAACAGGATCGATGTTGTTCACCTGAACACCCACATTACCTGCAGGACAAGGACCATCAAACACATTCACCTCTACATTCTTGGCGCCAGTCAATGCAGCACTCTGCTGCTGAGCACCAATGCCGAGATAAGTTTTCGCAATCTTGCTCAAGGCTGTCAAACCTGCCTGGAAAGCATCCTCGTTGCCAGCGAGTTCCACCTCAAAGTCGGAAGCCAAAGGCATGTCTCGAAGTGCAGACACGAAAATCGCCTTAGGCTCTGTACCAGGTGTGGTTGACACAGCATAAGGCAACTGGTTGATGTAACCGAACAGACCAGCCTCAAGCAATGCCTGCTTAACAGCTTCGCCATCCAATGCATCCACATTCTTAGCACCAAAATCCGTAGAGGTCTGCACAGCGTCGGCTTTCACCTTTACGCATAGCACCTTGCGGCGCTCACCTCGCTCAATGGCAGTGACTTCACCGCTCACTGGTGAGGCAAACTTCACCTCTGGGCAAGCCTTGTTCACAAACAAGGCGTCTCCGGCGTTGACATGGTCACCTTCGCGTACGACAACCTTAGGAGTAACGCCCTCGAAAGCAGCAGGTACCAGCGCATATTCGCTAGCCTGAGCCACAGGAACAGTTACATCCTTGGAAGCCTTACCCGTAAGGTTTATGTCCAAGCCTTTACGTAACTTAATTACATTTGCCATAACTACATTTAAATTTATAAAAATACTTTATATTCTAATTCTAAACCGTTTTCTACATATTATTTCAGAAACTTCATTCTAAAGTTGCCGTTATTTTTCTTCTATAAATTAGTCAAAACATTCAAATATTGGTGCAAAAATAGTGAAAATTTGTGAGATATGGAAGAAAAATCTGCGAATTATTCGAATATTCGCTAAAAATAGAGTACTTTTGCACTAAAATTTAATGATTATGCAATAAGCAAAAGAGAAATTGACACTTGCAGTTTACAAAAATGAGTCAGTAGCTCAACATTAATTAAGATTTATAAACTAGAAAATTTATCAGCTCTGAAACGCATTAAACATATTATCATAGGCATTGTCTGGACGCTTGCTGCGATCTATTTCATGCTCATCGTACTGTTGCAGTTGCCACCAGTACAAGCCTTCATTGGCTCTCAAGCAGCCAGTGCTTTAAAGGACAAGTTTGGAACAGAAGTAAATATAGGGAAGGTAAACCTGGGTTTTCTGAACCGCATTATCATCGATGACGTGATGATGAAAGATCAGCAGGGAGACAGCATGATCTACGCTTCGCGCATTTCTGCAAAAATAGATCTTCTGCCGCTGAAGGAAGGAAAGATTTCCATTTCTTCAGCACAACTGTTTGGATTGAATGCCAACCTCTACAAGCAGAATGCAAGAAGCAAGACCAACTTCCAGTTCCTGCTCGATTCACTGGCATCTAAAGATACTACCAAGCATACTCCTCTCGATTTACACATCGGAAGCATTATCATCCGTCATGGCGCAATTGCCTATAACCAGCGAGACGTAGCAGCCACAAATGGTATTTTTTCGCCTAAGCACATCGGCATCCGGGAATTGTCAACACACGTCATTCTCGACCATCTTACCGACACAGATATACACCTGGCTATCAAAAAATTATCTTTTTCGGATAAATCAGGACTTCAACTAAAGAATTTACGTTTCAAAGTAGATATTAACCAGCAGGAAGCCATCCTCAGAAACTTCCATCTGGCACTGCCCCACTCACAGGTAGAGTTGATGGATCTGCATGCCACCTATCGCATGCAGGAAGGCAAGATTGTGATGCCAAGCCTACAATTCAAAGGAGGCATCAAACCATCTCAGGTAACCCTTTCCGACATTGCCTGCCTTGTTCCTGCACTTAGGAACTTCGATGATGAGTTAACACTTGAGTGCAATTTCTCTGGCACCAGCACATCGCTCAGATGTCCGAACCTCAACTTCAAAACACGTAGTGGAAGCATCTTTTTCAACGCAAACGGAAAAGTAGCCAACTTCGACTTTGCCTCAAAGAAAGAAAAGGACAAGACGACAACGAATGGCTCAAGCGCAAGAAGCAGGAACGACCTCCACTGGAATGTAAACATCAACACACTTAAGCTATCGGGCGATGGTATCAGACAAATAGCCAAGAACTTCGGCAAGAAAATCAACATTCCACAAGAAGTACTGCGCCTTGGTGATATATATTTTAAAGGTATCGTTTATGGTAAAGGACCAAGTATCGGTACACAAGGCAACCTGCGAACCGATGTGGGCAATGCCAGTCTAAAAGCCGAAAAGAAAGGTGAAAATCTCTTGGCGCACATAGACACCAAAGGTATTCTACTTGGGAAAATAATCAACAGCAAGCAGCTAGGTACCCTGGCTGCAACTCTCGACATACATGGCACCAAGAAGCACCTCTTTGCAAAAGGAAGCATTCCTAGACTGAACTTCAACAAGTACAACTATCGCAACATCAAAATTGACGGAAGCTACAACCAGGGACTCCTGGAAGGATTGGCAGCCATTGCCGACCCTAATATCGACCTGCAGGTAAGCGGACAATACCATATCAAGAAAAAGCAATATGCAGCTACAGCCAACATCAACCACCTTCTGCCTAGCATCTTAGGCATAAAGATGGCTGACCCTAGCTACACACTCGACAATATCAGTGTGAGTGCCAAGAACGAAGGCAGCGACAGCTACTTCGACCTGGAAGCTCCATTTGCAGATATCCACGTAAAGGGACAGTACGACTATACAACTCTCTATCAGAGCTGCAAGAACTTAGTGGCAAGCAAACTGCCTACCCTACCAGGAATCGGCAAGATTTCGAATCAAGCCAGAAACAACTTTGCCATCAACCTGGAGGTTCGCTCTACCGAGATACTCAGAAGAATGCTCGGCATTCCTCTCGACATCAACAGTCCAATCTATGCTGATGGCATGATTTCCGATAAGGAAAAAGCAGCCAACCTCTATGCAAATATCCCAGGATTCGTATATAACGGAAAGGCATTCAGCAACGGCTTGGTTAATGTTCACACTCAGGGCGACACGCTGAAACTGAAGGCTAGTATCCAGCAAGGAGCACAGGGCACAGTTGGTCCTATCGTCAACATCAAGGCGGCAGCAGCCAACAACACCCTCGCCACTCAGTTGCATTACGACAACCGTTCCAAGAAACTGCCAGTAGATGCTACTCTCCAATCGCTGGCTCAGTTCTATAAGAATCAGAATGATGTATCAACAGCCCATATCAGCGTATTGCCATCACAGTTTAAACTTGGCGACAAACCTTGGGAAGTACATCCTTCAGAAATAACATACAGCAAGAATCATCTGGAGATAGATCACTTTGCCGTAAGTCACAACCAGCAGCACATCATCATCGACGGCCTCGCCACTCCAAACAAGGAAGACTCTATTGTGGCAGACCTGAAGGATGTAGACGTGGCGTATATTCTGAACCTGGTCAACTTCCATTCGGTAGACTTCACCGGAAGAGCTTCGGGCAAGGCTATCGTAAAAAGCATTTTCAACGATCCTGACGCACAAGCTCACCTGGACGTCAAGGAGTTCACCTTTGAGAATGGACCGTTGGGTATATTGCACGCCAATGTATGCTACAATAAGGAGCAGGAGCAGATTGACATCAACGCTGTGGCAGATGACGGTCCAGAACACCAAACCCTCATTGCCGGCTATGTATCTCCTAAGCGCAATTATATAGACCTTGGTATTGATGCAAGAGGAACCAGCATGAAGTTTATAGAGAACTTCTGCGGCAGCTTTATGGACAACGTAGAAGCTTGGGGCAACGGAAAGTTGAATGTCGTAGGCGATCTGAGCAACATCAACCTCGTTGGCGACATCGTGGCGCATGGCAAGATGCACATGAAGCAGCTGAATACCGACTACACTTTCAACAGACTGCGTGCCCATGCCATTCCTGATGATATCCAGTTAAAAGGAGATACCATCTACGACCGCAACAACAACTTTGCCATCGTAAATGGCGGCATCCACCATAAACACCTCACCAAATTGAGTTACGACCTTGACCTGAAGGCTCGTAATTTTCTGGGATATGACACCCATGAGTTTGGAGACAACACCTTCTATGGCACGGTTTATGCAACAGGCGATGTAGGCATTCACGGCAAGAGCGGAGAAACCATTATAGACATCAATGCAGAACCAGAAAAAGGAAGTATCTTCGTATACAATGTAGCCAGCCCTGACGCCATCAGCGATAAGAGCTTTATACACTGGCATGAGATTGTACCGGAACTTGCCGACAGTATCAACAGGCAGATGACGCTCAAGGATCAAGAAGATAATGACGACATCGACTTCTCATCGGATATGCGCATCAACTTCCTCATCAATACCAACCAGAACCTCACCCTGAAGCTCATTATGGACGAGCAGTCAGGTGACTATATCTCTCTGAACGGAAACGGTGTGATTAGAGCCAATTACTATAACAAAGGAGCATTCGACATGTTTGGCAACTATGTGGTAGATCATGGCATGTATAAACTCACAATCCAGAATCTTATCAAGAAGGAGTTTGAATTCATGCATGGCGGAACCATTGCCTTCGGTGGAAATCCATACAATGCGCCTCTCAATCTGCAGGCAAAATACACGGTAAACGGTGTACCACTGAGCGACCTCAGCATAGGAAAATCTTTCAGCAGCAACAACATCCGTGTAGACTGCCTGATGAATATCACAGGCACACCGGAATCTCCGAAAGTAGACTTCTCCATGGATTTGCCAACAGTAAACAGCGATGCTAAACAGATGATTTACTCTATCATCAATTCACAGGAAGAGATGAACCAGCAGGTACTCTACCTCTTAGGAATCGGCCGCTTCTATTCACAGACAAACAACAATCAGGCAAGCGAAGATGCTGCCCAACAGAGTCAGACATCATTAGCCATGCAGAGTCTTCTGAGCGGCACCATCTCACAACAGATAAACACTGTACTTTCCAATGTCGTAAAGAGTAACAACTGGAATTTCGGTGCAAATATTTCTACGGGTGACGAAGGATTCAATAATGCCGAGTATGAGGGCATCCTGAGTGGCAAGCTGCTCAATAACCGCCTGTTGTTCAATGGTCAGTTTGGCTATCGCGACAATGCGAATGCCACACAGAGTTTCATCGGTGATTTTGACATGAGATACCTCATTTTCCCGAATGGTAATTTGGCTATCCGAATGTACAACCAGACAAACGACCGTTACTTTACCCGTAACAGTCTTAACACACAAGGCCTCGGTCTCATCATGAAGAAAGACTTCAACGGTTGGCGTGACTTCTTTGGAATCAACAGATTGAAGAAGAAGAAAAAGAAAAGCGAAAAGAAGTAACGATACTAAAAGAAAAAAGGCAAAAAGCGTAACTGGCACCGTCACAGTTACGCTTTTTGCTACCTAGATATTGCAATTCATTGCCATCTAGAACAAAAAATGATTAAAACGTCGGCAAACATTTGGCTATACCAATTATTTTTCTTACTTTTGCCTACGCATTGAGTTGAAAAATATTTAATTCAAGGAAGACTCGAGATTAACAGTGCAGAAAAGACCAGTCTGTATACAGATAAGTTTCCAAATAAAAGCAGCTATCTACTCGGGAATTCAGAAAAGAAAAATAAACAATTAAGTAATAACTAATATAAAATTTAGGAAAAATGAAGATTGAAAATTTTAACTTTGCCGGTCACAAGGCAATCGTACGCGTTGATTTCAACGTGCCATTGGATGAAAATGGTAATGTAACAGACGACACTCGTATCCGTGGTGCCCTCCCTACTTTGAAGAAGGTACTCGCTGACGGCGGTGCGCTCATCATGATGAGCCACATGGGCAAGCCAAAGGGCAAGGTTAAGCCAGAGCTTTCTCTCTCTCAGATTGTAAAGAACGTTTCTGACGCTCTCGGTGTAGAGGTTAAGTTCGCTAAGGACTGCGGTAACGCTGATGCTGAGGCTGCTGCCTTGAAGCCAGGTGAGGCTCTCTTGCTCGAGAACCTTCGTTTCTATCCAGAAGAGGAAGGCAAGCCAGTTGGCGTAGAGAAGGGTACACCTGAGTTCGACGCTGCTAAGGCTGAGATGAAGGAGCGCCAGAAGAAGTTCGCTGCTAAGTTGGCTTCTTATGCTGATGTATATGTAATGGATGCATTCGGTACAGCTCACCGCAAGCACGCTTCTACAGCTGTTATCGCAGATTCATTCGACAAGGATCACAAGATGCTCGGTTTCTTGATGGAGAAAGAGGTAAAGGCTGTTGACGCAGTTCTCGGCAACATCAAGCGCCCATTCACAGCTATCATGGGTGGTTCTAAGGTTTCTACCAAGATTGGTATCATCGAGAACCTGTTGACTAAGGTTGACAACCTGATTCTCTGCGGTGGTATGACTTATACATTCTCTAAGGCTCTCGGTGGCAAGATCGGTATGTCTATCTGCGAGGATGACAAGCTCGACGTTGCTCTCGACGTAATCAAGAAGGCTAAGGAGAACGGTGTAAACCTCGTACTCGGCACAGACTCTATCTGCGGTGACGACTTCAAGAACGACTGCAATACACAGGTTTGCCCATCTAACAACATCCCTGACGGTTGGGAGGGTATGGACGCAGGTCCTGAGACTCGCAAGGCTTTCGCAGCTGCCATCAAGGGTGCTAAGACTATCCTCTGGAATGGTCCTGCAGGTGTATTCGAGTTCGACAACTTCGCAGGTGGTTCTAAGGCTATTGCTGACGCAATCGCTGAGGCTACTAAGGAAGGTGCATTCTCACTCATCGGTGGTGGCGACTCTGTAGCTTGTATCAACAAGTTCGGTTTGGCTGATCAGGTATCTTATATCTCTACAGGTGGTGGTGCTCTCCTCGAGGCTATCGAGGGTAAGGTATTGCCAGGTGTAGCAGCTATTGAGAAGTAATCAATAGGTAACTATATACATAGTTCGGGGGCATCCCATTGCGGATGTCCTCGATTTTTCAGTTATCAGATATAGGTATCCTAACGAAGGTAGCCATATCCGGTACACACCTTAATAAGAAAAGATACCAAACAGACACAATCGATCTTTCAAAATTCCCTTTAATCATTATAAAATTAAAATTTTAAATCAAATTCATGGATTGGATTATTAATCTTTTCACCAATACGGAGTCAGTGGCACACATCGCCCTACTCTATGCAATAGTGATTGCCATTGGTGTCTATCTAGGCAAGATCAAGATTTTCGGCATCTCGTTGGGTGTAACCTTCGTGCTCTTTGCTGGTATCTTGGCTGGACATGTCGGCTTTACAGGCCCAAAAGAAATCCTCACCTTCGTACAAGACTTTGGATTGATTCTCTTCGTCTTCATGATTGGTTTGCAGGTAGGTCCAGGTTTCTTCGAGAGTTTTAAGAAAGGTGGTGTAACCCTCAATATGTTGTCGGCTTCTGCCATCTTGCTCAACATCCTTGTGATGTTCGGATGTTATTACCTCTTTTTTGACACCAGCAATCCTAACAACCTGCCAATGATGGTAGGTACGCTCTATGGTGCCGTTACCAACACCCCTGGTCTTGGTGCCGCCAACGAGGCTTTGCTCAGCGTTTTCCCTAATGGCGCTCCTAGTATCGCCAACGGTTATGCCTGCGCTTACCCTCTCGGTGTAGTTGGTATCATCGGTGCAACCATCCTTATCAAGTACATCTGTAAGATTGATACAGATGAGGAGGAACAGCAGTTGAACGATGAGGACGCGGCTAACCCTCATGCCAAGGCTCATAATATGCACTTGCGCGTTGAGAACTCTTACATTACTGGAAGAACCTTGAGAGAGGTTTCTGAGTTCTTGAATCGAGACATTGTCTGCTCTCGTATTCTCCACGACGGAGTAGTAAGTATTCCTAACAGCAAGACACATTTCGAGGTTGGCGATGAGTTGCTCGTTGTTTGTGCAGAGGCAGATGCTGAAGCAATCAAGGCTTTCATCGGTCCCGAAGTAGAAGCAGAATGGGATCGCGAGAAGGATGAAGTTCAACATTTCGTATCTCGCCGTATCATCGTTACCCGTCCAGAGATGAATGGTAAGACCCTCGGTAAGATGCACTTCTCCAGTGTATACGGTGTAAACGTTACCCGTATCTCACGTCAGGGTATGGACATCTTTGCTGGCAGAAACCACCACTTCCACGTGGGTGATAAAATCTTGGTTGTAGGTCCAGAAGAGAACGTAAACCGTGTAGCAGAAATTATGGGTAACTCTGTGAAGCGCCTTGATGCACCAAACATCGCTACCATCTTTATCGGTATCATGGTCGGTATCATCTTCGGTTCTCTCCCATTTGCTATTCCAGGCATGCCTGTACCTCTGAAATTGGGTATCGCAGGTGGTCCGCTGATTATCGCCATCCTCATCGGCCGTTTCGGCTATCGCATGAAGCTGGTAACCTATACCACAACTTCGGCTAATATGATGCTGCGAGAAATAGGTTTGGTACTCTTCCTGGCAAGTGTGGGAATCAAGGCTGGTGCCGGATTCTGGGACACAGTGGTACAGGGCGACGGATTGAAATATGTGGGATGCGGTTTCCTCATCACCATCATTCCTATCCTCATTGTGGGTACCATCGCCCGACTGAAGTTCAAGTTCAACTACTTCACCATCATGGGTATGCTTGCCGGTACTTATACCGACCCTCCAGCATTGGCTTATGCCAACGCATCATGCTCTAAGGAGGCTCCAGCCGTAGGTTACTCTACTGTATATCCATTGAGTATGTTCCTCCGTATCTTTACAGCCCAGATCGTGGTGCTGTTCTTCTGCGGAGCATAAACGCTTACAAAAGTTAACAAAACAACTGGTAATAGTTATAAATTATAAAAGAGGTGCACAAAGATAAAAATTTGTGCACCTTTTTTGTTGCCTTTTCAGAAATTATTCGTACCTTTGAACACAAGAAATAAACCTAATGAATCTATAGAAACATCTGAAGTTTCTACATGATAAAAGAGTATTTCGAAACAAGAAACAATAACCCTATAAAACGTTAGAAGCGTATGAAGAAATTGGGATTTTTGATAACCATGCTAGTCTTCACTTCCTTGCCCACTTGGAGTCAAGGAGCCAAGAGCATCCGTATTACGGAGGTGATGACCAACAACCGTACAAATCTTGTAGATGAGTACGGCCTGCACAAATCATGGGTGGAATTAAGCAATTCCTCCTTTACCACGTATAATGTGCGTGGTATGTTCCTAACCACCGACCGAAGGGTTCTCGACAAGAAAATGTCACCAGAACTACGCCGCCAACTGATGTGTCCATTACCGAACAATGAACCCCGAACCACACTGGGGGGCAAGAAGAGTATCATCATCTTTGACAGCAGTTCCTGGTACAAAGATGGCCGGAACGGGCATCAATGGAAGGCAAAGGATTCTGCCAACACGGGACCTTTTCATCTCAACCTTATTCTACAGGAAAAGAAGACCAACTGGATAGCGCTTTATGATGGAAATGCCGTCGACCTGATAGACTCCGTAAGTGTGCCTATATTGGCAGCCGACGAGAGCTACGAGTTGAGCCAGGATTTCAAGACATGGGATAAAGCCATTGCAGGTGCCATAACTCCAGGCTATCTGCCACAGCACGTAGGCTTGAGCAAGGCGCAGCTTCTAAAGAAGCAGGACCCCTACGGCATCGGCATAGCCGTACTTTCAATGGGAATTGTATTCTCTTGTCTCGCCCTGCTCTTCGTCGTATTCTGGGCATTCGGAGCCTACATGAAACACAAGCAGCGCATCGCCCGTGCCACCGAGAAGCATGCCACCTTATTATATAAGACCGGTAAGAAGACCATCGAGGTAACACAGGATCTGAGCCATAAGACCAATATCCTGCTGAAGGATGGTCTGGAGACCAAGGGTATCGATAAGGAAATTTATATGGCAGTGATTTCACTCGCCCTCAAGGAATATCTGGAGGATGTACACGATGTGGAATCCGGCATCATCACCATCAAGCCTAAACAGACCAGATGGAATGCCCCGAAATTTAATAATATTAAGTAAAGAACGAAAAGTGAAGAGTGAAGAGTGAAGAACGAAAAGTAAAGAGTGAAGAATTCAACGGCTTTACACTTCATAATGTTCAAAGTTCAATATTCAAAGTTCAATGTTCAAAGTTCAATGTTAAAAATTCAAAGGATATGAAGTATCAATATACAGTGAAAGGAGTCGATTACGAAGT
>OJMJ01001164.1_pt1 | contig 11568 bp, 8 predicted proteins | sample 1597181 | NCBI WGS metagenome assembly OJMJ01 (sample SAMEA2452126, study PRJEB22498) | human gut metagenome | biome: human feces; feature: human gut; material: feces | place: Australia | collected 2012
GAAGATGACGCTGTACGCAAGTTTTTCCTCATTAGGACGAAGCGGTAGTATGATCTTCGGCACGGTGACGGAGCAGGTGGGACAGCAGATGGAGAACACTGAGGATATTCAGGTGATCCTGGCGGACAGACAGGAGGTACTCCGGATCCTGAGACAAGAGCGGGTTTCCATGCGCTGCGGACTGATGCTGATGCAGTTTTTGAAGGCAGAAACGGAAGCACCGTTTGCTTTTTTACATTTGTGACAGATATATCAACAGAAAGCATAAAAGACAGGGGCGCACTTGCCGCTCGGAGAAGTTTGGAAATGACGATTTTTAGAAAAATTTTTATTCCGGAAAGAAAGAGGTAAAAGTATGGCAATCAGATACATAGAACAGGACAGAACCTTCTGGCTGGATACAGAACACACCAGCTACATCATGGCTGTTGTGGATGAGGAGAATTTTGTGGGGCATGTATACTACGGTCAGAAATTGCAGTATACCGAAAATGCACCGGCTCCGTTATATTTAATGCGTACGGGGGAGGCACCCTTCGTCCCGTCACAGAACAACAGAGAGCGTGTGGCATTCCTGGATTCCTTCCCCATGGAGTATCCGGGGAACGGGTTAGGAGACTACAGAGAGAGTGCTGTCTCCATCCGGACCGTGGGAGGACATGTGGGAGTGCAGCTAAATTACGTCTCCCATGAGATCGTAAAGGAGAAGCCCGCGCTTCCCGGGCTGCCTTCTACTTTTCCGGGAGAGGAGGATTGCGACACCCTGATCCTGCACCTGGAGGATCAGACGACCGGATTGACGGCAGAACTGATCTATACTACATTTGAAAAAGCAGATGTGATCACCCGCAGTGTAATCCTGAAAAATACAGCAGAACAGCCGATTTATCTGACAAAAGTTATGTCTGCCTGCCTGGATCTGGATTGCACGGATGAAAAGTATGACATCCTTACCTTGCACGGTTCCTGGGGGAGAGAACGTCAGATGGAGAGGAGAAGCCTGATGCATGGTAAGCAGAGCGTTGGGTCTGTCAGAGGAGAATCCTCCCACCAGGAGCATCCGTTTATTGCATTGCTGTCAGAAAATGCAACGCAGGATACCGGTGAAGTCTACGGCATGCATTTTGTATATTCCGGTAATTTCCTGGCACAGGCAGAGCTGTCACAGTTCGACTCCATCCGTATGACTATGGGGATCCATCCGGAGAATTTTGTATGGAAACTGGAGCAGGGAGAAAGCTTTGCTGCGCCCGAAGTAGTAATGACTTATTCTTCAGAGGGGCTTAGCGGTATGACACATCATTATCATGATATGTACCGCGAGCATCTGATCCGTGGAGAATACCGGGATAAAAAGCGTCCGATCCTGATCAATAACTGGGAAGCTACGTACTTTGATTTTAACACCGATAAATTATTAAAGATTGCAAAGCAGGCATCAAAGCTTGGGATCGAAATGTTGGTCATGGACGATGGTTGGTTCGGACACCGTAATGATGACAGCACGAGCCTGGGTGACTGGAAGGTCAATGAGCAGAAGCTTCCGGGAGGTCTGAAACTTTTGGTGGATCAGGTAAATGCCATGGGACTTAAGTTCGGTATCTGGTTCGAACCGGAGATGATCTCGCCGGATTCGGATCTGTACAGAGAGCATCCCGACTGGGCAATCTCCATTCCGGGCCGTGTAGGAAGCCTGTGCCGGAATCAGTATGTACTGGATCTGTCCCGGAAGGAAGTCAGAGATCATGCTTTTGAAAGCGTGGCGGCAGTGTTGCACAGTGCCAATATTGAATATGTGAAATGGGACATGAACCGTCAGCTGTCGGATCTGGGCAGCGTGGAACTGCCTGCGGATCGTCAGGGAGAGTTGTACCACAGATATGTGTTGGGGGTATACGAACTGCAGGAGAGACTGCTTGCGGAATTTCCTCATCTGCTTTTAGAGAATTGTTCCGGTGGTGGAGCAAGATTCGATCCGGGCATGCTGTATTATAGTCCGCAGATCTGGTGCTCGGATGATACGGATGCCATTGAACGGTTGAAGATTCAGGAAGGCACGATGCTGCTATATCCGTTATCCACTATGGGAGCCCATGTATCGGATTGCCCCAACCACGCCTTGGGAAGAGTGACACCTTTTGAGACCAGGGGTCATGTGGCACTGGCAGGCACCTTCGGCTACGAGCTTGATATCACGAAGATTCCTGAGGAGGACAGGCAGCAGATCCCTGCACAGACCGCTATGTATCACAAATACAACGATCTGATCCGCAGGGGAGATTACTGGCGGATCGCGTCATATTTAGAAAACGGCAGCTACGACTGCTACATGGTAGCTTCCAAGGATAAAAAGGAAGCGCTGATAACTTATGTACAGGTATTATCAAGACCGAATTTTCACAGCAGAAGAGTGCGTCTGAAAGGGTTGTCACCGGAAAACCGCTACCGCATAGAGGAGACCGGAGAAGTACTCGGCGGTGATGTGCTGATGCAGGCCGGCATGTTAATAGCACCTTTGTGGGGTGACTACCGCAGCAGGCTGATCCATTTGACTGAGGCGTAAAACTGGGCAGGAGCATGCCTTGACATAAGATTTTCAGATTACTAAGATTTAAGTAGGGTTGATGATTTAACGGAGATGACAGTGAAAATAGCGATAAGGAGTACGAAATTATGGCAAAAGCAGTAAAATTAGCAGATATCGCAGAACGGGTAGGAGTCAGCACGGTAACAGTGTCAAAAGCACTGTCCGGACAAAAAGGCGTCAGTGAGGAAGTAAGGGAAAAAATCCACAGTATTGCGGAAGAACTGGGTTATCAGCAGCCGTCAGCGGCAAGAAAAAGTCAGAACCAGAAGAGCTACAATATCGGCATTCTGATCTCTGAGAGATTTTTGGATAAATATGAGTCCTTTTACTGGCAGATGTATCAGTCGGTAGCTACCAGAGCCACAGCAAAGGAATGCTTTACCATGCTGGAGGTCATCGGAATGGCAGAGGAAGAGAATGGCAGATTGCCGAAGCTGGTACAGGAACGCAAGGTGGATGGCATTATCGTCATTGGTAAAATGATGGATGATTACCTGCAGCATTTGAATACAGAAGCTGGGATCCCTGTGATCTATCTGGATTATTATAACGGCAGAGAAGCCAGTGATTCCGTGATCTCCAACAGCTACTACGGAACCTATGAGCTGACCTATTATCTGTACCGGATGGGACACCGCAAGATCGCTTATGTGGGAACCCTGCTGGCCACCGAGAGCATTACGGACCGATATTTCGGTTATCAAAAGGCTCTTTTAGAGCTGGGACTGGAACAGAAGAAGGAATGGGTGCTGGATGATCGTCACATTGAAACCGGTAAGATCGATACGGTGAATATGTTGCAGCTTCCGAAGGATATGCCTACCGCATTCGTATGCAACTGCGATCTGACCGCAAGCTTTCTGATCAAGAAACTGAGAGAGAACGGATATCGTGTACCGGAGGACATCTCAGTGGTCGGCTTTGATAATTACCTGTATCCCGGACTCAGTGATATCCGTATTACTACTTATGAAGTAGATATGGGAGAGATGGCGAGAAGAGCTATTCATAATATGATCAAGAAGATCACCAGTGATAATTTCAAAGGGGGAGTCACCGTGGTGGAAGGCCGCCTGGTACTGAAGGACAGCGTGTCTCACGTATAGACTGCGGCGCGTTCTGCCGGTAGACAAAGGGTGTGACACCAGTGTGCTTTTTGAACAGGTGGATGAAATGATTGGTATTGTCGATGCCTACCATAGACCCCACCTCATGAATCGGATCATCCGTAGATAGGAGCAGCGATTTAGCTGCTTCTATTTTTTTCTCTTGCAGGTATTGTAGCGGAGAAGTATGGAAGGCGGCGGAGAATTCCCGGCACAGACGGTAGCGGCTGATCCCCAGTGTCTGCTCAAAATATTCCAGAGAGTGATTTTCCACATAGTTTTCCTCGAAATCCGCTTTCATGGACAGCAGATAGGTAGGAACAGGTCTGGCATCCCGGGAGACGGACAGGGCAGACAATGCCAGCTCGGTGAACATGCCGGTCAGCTCCCTATGAATCTGCAGCTGCTCTGCGGGGGTCGGAGTAAAGGGAAATTTTGTTAGCTGCTGCATGCGCTGTGAGACACAGGAACCGATGGGAATTGGATAACAACAGGTAAAATAAGCTTCAAATATGCTATAATAAGAAGAAAGTTCCTTCCCACTTAAGAAAAACATCTGAAAGCGCCACTTTCCCTGCAACAGTCGGAGGGAGAAACCCTGACTGCAATCTAAGAACAACAGATGCTCGCGATCCAGGACCACCTCTCTGCCCTGAGTGGCAAGGAGAGCACTACCCTCTAAGGTGTAGAGCAGCAGATAAGAAGGAAAGGGGTTCCATTCATAATAAAAGGGATCTAACAGGCGGAATTCCCCACCGGCCAGAGGCAGTAAAAAGCCTTTGTCTTCCAGGGATACTTTGTAGATCTGTCCCAGTAGGATCTCTGGGGAACGTTGTCCCTCCACATCAGAGGAAGTGTGCTTTAATGCGTTAAGAAAAGTGGTGGAAATGTTCATACAAAAACCTTGCCTTTCCGCAAACTTCAAATTTTGGCTGCTTTAGCAGCTTGTGCAGGAACAAAACTTCATGTGAAAAATTTGTTTTTCACATTAGAAACATGCTTTTTTGAAAAAATTAAGTAAGCTTAAATACATTATAAACCATTATTTAAGCTATTTCAATGGCAAAGGATGTAAAGAAAGAAAAATTAGTTAATTAAATAAGCTAATTTAACTCAAATCAATTGCTTTAATTGTATAATATATACAAAACATAGGAATAAAACTTGTGAAAATAGAAGATAATAACGAAAATAGCAAGAATAAGAGATTAAAAACAAGAATAGTTGATGATTAATTAATATGGTTATGTATAATTAAATTAAGTTACAAAACAGCAAACATCATCAAATGTAACAAACATTATTAAGGAGGATTTCATTATGAAGATGAAAAAGTTTTTAGCTCTTTCCACAGCATCTGTCATGGCATTGTCCATGGTAGCATGTGGAAACACAGACAACGGTGCTGCTGAAAGCAGTGCAAGTACCACCCCTGCAACCGCAGAAGCTTCTACGGAAGCAGGAACCGCAGAGGCAGAGGTAACCGGTCTGAATTACGCAGAGCTTACTTTGGGTGAGGATTACACCGACATTACCACGACCATTAAGGTCCTGACTAACCGTACCGACCTGTTAGAGGACGGCGCAGCAGTTCCTTTCCAGACTTACATTGATGCATTCAACGAGATGTATCCCAACATCACTGTTGATATTGAAGGTATCACCGACTATGCAAGTGATACGCTGCTTCGTCTGCAGGGTGGTGACTGGGGCGATGTTATGTTTATCCCCGCAGTTGACAAGGCTGACTTAAGCACATACTTCCTTCCTCTTGGAACTACTACCGAGATGGACGGACAGCTGAACTACTACAACCAGATGTACGAAGGCACTGTATACGGTGTTCCATACACCGCAGGTGTTAGCGGTGGTATCGTATATAACAAGGCAGTATTCGAAGCAGCAGGAATCACTGAGATGCCTAAGACTCCCGAAGATTTCATCGCAGCATTAAAGCAGATCAAAGAGTATGACAGCTCCATCATTCCTCTGTACACCAACTACGCAGCTGGCTGGGCAATGGGCGACCAGTGGGATCCCGCTATCAGCGGCAGTGCTACCGGAGACAGCACTTATATGAACCAGAAGTTACTGCACACAGCCAATCCTTTTGCTGATCCCGGCGACGGAACAGGCGCTTACAACGTATACAAAGTAATGTACGATGCAGTTGCTGAAGGCCTTACCGAGGAAGACTACTCCACCACGGACTGGGAAGGTTGTAAGGGTATGATCAACAATGGTCAGATCGCTTGCATGGTTCTTGGCTCCTGGGCAGTTCCTCAGATGAAGGAAGCCGGTGACAACGCTGACGACATCGCTTATATGCCTTTCCCTATTACCCTGACCAGCGGTAAGCAGGCAGCATCTGTAGGCCCTGACTACAGCTTTGGTATCAATGCAAACACCACCGAAGACAATCAGGCAGCAGCTCTGTGCTTCGTTAAGTTCATGACAGAAGAATCCGGATTCTCCTATGACTGCGGCGGACTTCCCGTTGCTATCAAGGATACCAGATTACCGGATTTCTACGCAGCATTCAAGGGTATCGACTTTGTAGTGGATGAGCCTGCGATCGAAGGCGAAGAGGATCTGTTAAACGAGCTGAACGCTGAGTCCGGTCTTAACATCAACAACAATGGTGAGACCAAGCTGCAGGAGCTGGTAGAGTGTGCAGCAGATGGCTCCAAGACCTATGATGAGATCATCGACGAGTGGAACGAAGAGTGGACTTCCGCACAGGAGAGCTGTGGTGTAGAGATCCAGTAATTAATAGGTAACTAATTTAATCTTCTGAAGTGAGAGGGAACCATTTATCCGGTTCCCTCTTATCTAAGAGAGAAGGGCATGGAGGTATTTCGATGGGTGCAGAGACAATGAAGAAAACAAAAAAACCCTTCAGCATGAAAAAATGGGTAAAGAGCAGGAACGGACAACAGACCATCGTCATACTGTCCTTCATGATCATTCCCCTGCTTTTGCTGTTCGTGTTCACCTATCTTCCTTTTGGAGAGATGGTAAAATTCAGTTTTTATAAAATGAAATATGCTACCCCGGTAGACAAAAGACAGTTTGTAGGATTTCGGAACTACATCGACGTATTTAAGAAAGATGAATGCTTCAGTGCTTTGAAGCTGAGCCTTTATTACATGGCAGGCGCAATGGTGCAGCTGGTACTTGCGTTGTACCTGGCAACGATCCTTAGCTTTAAGACCAAGTTTGGCAATATGTTCAAGGGATTCATGTTCTTCCCTTATCTGATCAGTGGTATTGCCATTGGATTTATCTTCAAATTCTTCTACACCAGAGGATTTGTATTCGATACGGTATTACAGTGGTGTGGATTTAACTTAGAAAGTCTTCCGTTCTGGCTGAAGGACAAGAGCGTTAACAATATCTCTTTGGTGGCTTCCTCGGTATGGCGTTATTACGGCAACAACATGGTACTTTTCATCGGTGCCATCATGTCCGTGGACTCCGAGATGTACGAGGCAGCAGAGCTGGACGGTGCCAATAAATTCCAACAGTTTATACATATTATCTTACCCAGCATCAAGACCATCGTTACGCTGAATGTGATCCTGTCTATCACAGGTTCCCTGAGTGCTTTCGATCCTCCTTACGTTATCACCAAGGGTGGCGGCGGAACCGCAACGTATTTCGTATTGATGGATAAGATCGCACATACCAACCAGCAGGTAGGTCTGGCGTCTGCTATGGCGGTGGTACTGTTACTGATCATTTTTGCAGCAACAATTTTACAAAAGCTTTTCTTCAAACTGGTATTTAGAAGCTCCGATGCGGATAATGAAGAATATACCAGAAGAAAACGGCTCAGAAGAGAGAGAAGATGGAAGAAGGAGGCAGTGTAAAATGGCAAAGATGAAAATTAACCACAAACATTACAGCGCAGGCGCTGTCATCTGGATCGTTATTAAGTATTTCAGCCTGGTATTCTTCTCCTTCGTGGCACTTTTACCCATCGTATCCTGCGTCATCACGGCGTTCAAGACCGATGCAGAGTACCAGAGCACCAATGTAATGACCCTGCCGGAAAGCTGGCTGAACTTCCAGAACTTTATTGACGCTTTTAACCGCGCCAACATGGGCAGAGCATATCTGAATTCAGCGATCATCCTGGTATTTGTACTGTTAGGCTCCGTCCTGGTGGGAACACAGCTCGCTTATGTACTGAACCGGTTCAAGTTTCCCGGCAACGGACTGATCCGCAGCCTGTTCCTGTTCGCAACCCTCCTTCCTGGAATTGCCATGCAGGTATCTGTGTACCAGATCATGAGTAACCTTGGATTTATCAATCATCTGTATGGTTATATCATTATGAGTATGGGTACGGATGTTATCTCCATCTACATCTTCATCCAGTTCATGGAAAATATTTCGGTATCGTTGGATGAATCCGCATTTATCGACGGAGCCTCCTATTTTACCATTTACTGGAAGATCATTCTTCCGCTTCTGAAGCCCGCTATCGTAACTTCGATGGTGCTTAAGGGAGTAGGCGTATATAACGAGTATTATTGCGCCAGTCTGTATCTGCAGGACAAGAGGACTCTCGGTGTGGTAGCAACCTCCCTGTATACCTTCACCGGACCTCTTGGAAGCAAATACAATCTGATCTGTGCAGGTGTACTGATGTCTCTGCTGCCCGCTCTGATCGTATTCCTGCTCTGTCAGAAACAGATCTACAGTGGAATCACCTCCGGCGCTGTCAAGGGTTAATACAAAGGAGAGTGCGGAACATGATGAACATAGAAACAATGAAAATGCGGGAAGAAATTAAAAACCATCTGACAGAGGGGATCATTCCTTTCTGGAAAGGAATGAGAGATGACGAGTTCGGCGGCTATTACGGCTACCTGGATTATGATCTGAATCTGGATAAAAAGGCAGAAAAGGGCTGTATCCTGAACAGCAGGATCACCTGGTTTTTTTCCAATGCGTATACACTGTTAAAAGACGAAAGTCTGCTTGATGAGGCAAAGCACGGATACGCTTTCCTGAAAGATTATTGTCTTGACAAAGAATACGGCGGAATCTACTGGTCCTTAAATTACGACGGAACACCGAAGGATACCACAAAGCATACGTACAATCAGGCATTCTGCATTTATGCACTATCCTCCTATTATGAGGCAAGTGGTGACGCAGAAGCACTGGAACTGGCGAAAAAGCTTTTTACATTGATCGAAACAACCTGTATGGATGAGGTGGGCTATCTGGAAGCATTCACCAGAGACTTTAAACCGGAATCCAATGAGAAATTGTCGGAGAACGGTGTCCTGGCAGACAAGACCATGAACACCCTGCTTCATGTATTTGAAGCTTATACGGAGCTGTACCGGGTATCCGGTGATGAAAAGGTGCGCAGACGCCTGCTTTGGATCATGGATCTGTTCGCTGAAAAGGTTTATAATCCCAAGCTGCACAGACAGGAAGTGTTCTTTGATAAGTATTACAATACCATTCTGGATCTGCATTCCTATGGTCATGATATCGAGACGGCCTGGCTGATCGACAGAGGCTGTAAGGTACTGGATGATCCGGAACTGACACAGAAGATGCATGTCATCACCAAAGACCTTACCGCGCAGATCTATAAGGTGGCATTCGACGGACACTCTCTGGCAAACGAATGTGACAGAGGTGTCGTGAATGTGCACAGAGTCTGGTGGGTACAGGCAGAGACTGTGATCGGTTTCTTAAACGGCTATGAGAAAGAGCCTGAGAAGAAGGAATATCTGGAAGCAGCCGAGAAGGAATGGGCATTTATCCGGGATCATGTGATTGATAAGAGAGCCGGTTCCGAATGGTTCTGGGAAGTGGATCCGGAAGGAAATCCCTATCCCGGCCGTCCTATCGTGGAGCCTTGGAAGTGCCCTTACCATAACGGCAGAATGTGCATGGAGGTTATGAAGAGATGTTAGAGCGTTATTACATAGAGAAAGAGAAGCAGGAGAAATTGCTTTCCCGTAAAAATGTAAAGTCCGATTTCTACAACGGTATTTACGACCGTTATGAATATCCGGTTCTGACCAGAGAACATATTCCCCTGACCTGGAGATATGATCTCAATCCCAAGACCAATCCCTATTTCATGGAGCGTCTGGGAATCAATGCGGTCATGAATTCCGGAGCCATTGAATTAAACGGCAAGTATTATCTGGTAGCCCGTATCGAAGGCAACGACAGAAAGTCTTTCTTTGGTGTGGCGGAGAGTGACAATGGTGTCGATGGATTCCGTTTCTGGGATTATCCCATTCTGTTAGATGACACCTGCCCGGAAGAGACCAATGTCTATGACATGCGTCTCACCAAACATGAAGATGGTTACATCTATGGTGTGTTCTGTTCCGAAAGCAAGGATACTTCCGTAAATGATCTGTCCGCAGCAGTAGCGGCTGCAGGCATTGTAAGAACCAAAGACTTAAAGCACTGGGAGAGACTGGAGAATTTAAAGACCCTTCGTTCTCCCCAACAGAGAAATGTAGTGCTGCATCCGGAATTCGTGGATGGCAAATATGCCTTCTACACCAGACCGATGGATGATTTCATCGAGACCGGAAGCTGCGGAGGAATCGGTTTCGGACTGTGCGACGACATTACTCATGCAGTGATCGACGAAGAGCGCATGACCAGTCTGCGTAAATATCACACCATTACCGAGGCCAAAAACGGTGCGGGCGCTACCCCCATCAAAACAGACAGAGGTTGGATACATATCGCACATGGAGTACGTAATACCGCAGCCGGTTTACGTTACGTCATTTATGCCTTTGCCACGGACTTAAAAGATCCGGCAAAAGTGATCGCAGAGCCTTCGGGTCTGCTGATCGGTCCCAGAGGGGAAGAGAGAGTGGGAGATGTTTCAAACGTAGTATTTACCAATGGCGCAATCGCGAATGAGAAGGGGGAAGTCTTTATCTACTATGCATCCAGCGATACCCGCATGCACGTAGCGACTACTACCATAGATAAGCTTGTGGATTATGTATTCAACACCCCTTCCGATCCCGGAAGAAGCGTGGAATGTGTGGCACAGAGATGTGAACTCATTCACAAAAATGAAGAGTTCTTAAAACAGGAAGCAAGATAAATAATACAGAAATGAGGTAACCTGAATGAGCAAGGTTAAGATGATCAGCCCTGCAGTACCTAATGTACCCTGGCAGGATAAACCCGAAGACCATACCGGAGCACCGGTATGGAGATATAGTGAGAACCCTATTATTGGCAGAAATCCTGTAAAAGGAGTAGCCAGAATCTTCAACAGTGCCGTAATGCCTTACGGTGATGAATTCATCGGCGTGTTCCGTGGGGAACAGGTCAACGGTATTCCTTATATCTACATGGGACGCAGCAAAGATGCAATTCATTGGGATTTTGATAAAGATAAGATTCAGTTTGTAGATGAAGAAGGCAAGCCCTTTATGCCGATCTACGCTTATGATCCCAGACTGGTGAAGGTAGAAGATACCTATTACATCATCTGGTGTCAGGATTTTTACGGTGCAGCCATCGGTATTGCGAAAACTACGGATTTCAAGACGTTTACCAGAATCGAGAATCCGTTCCTCCCCTTTAACCGTAACGCTGTACTGTTCCCCAGAAAAGTACACGGTAATTTCATGATGCTGTCCCGTCCTTCCGACAGCGGACATACACCTTTCGGAGATATCTTTGTCAGTGAGAGCCCGGATATGCTATACTGGGGCAAACACAGACATGTGATGGGCAAGTCTTCCGAATGGTGGGAGTCCTTGAAGATCGGTGGCGGTGCAGCTCCCATTGAGACTTCCGAAGGATGGCTTCTGTTCTATCATGGTGTGAGCGGAACCTGTAACGGTTATGTCTATT